>Ga0182011_10001428_pt1 | contig 20969 bp, 13 predicted proteins | sample 711E1DmetaG_FD_120481 | JGI IMG/M metagenome (GOLD analysis project Ga0182011, IMG submission 120481) | Permafrost microbial communities from Stordalen Mire, Sweden - 711E1D metaG | ecosystem: Environmental > Terrestrial > Soil > Wetlands > Permafrost | place: Sweden: Stordalen | collected... | reverse complement strand
GGCTGCCCGGTCGTCTACTGCAATGCCATCGGCGGCAACGACGAACTGATCTTCGACGGGCGATCAATGGTGTCGTCCGCTGACGGTCGCCTGGTGGCCGGTCTTGCGGCATTTCAGGAAGAACTCCGGACGGTCACAGTCGGCTCGGGGTACCCGCCGGCGTACGCCGAACGACAGATCGCCCCGTCTTATGCGCAGGCGGAGATGAAGGATGTTTTCGAGGCGCTGGTCCTCGGCCTGCGCGATTATGCCGGCAAGAGCGGCTTCAAGAAAAGCCTGGTGGCGCTGAGCGGGGGCATTGACTCGGCGGTCGTCGGGGTGCTGGCGGCCGCGGCGTTCGGCCCGGAGAATGTCACCGGCGTCAGCCTGCCCTCGGCCATCTCGAGCGGCCACAGCCGGGACGACGCCGGCCAACTGGCCCGCAATCTTGGACTGGCGTTTCACACGATTGCCATCGCCGAGGTGGTCGCGGCAGCGGAGTCCGTGCTTGGCCCCGTTTTCACCGGGCGGGTGCGCGACGTGACCGAGGAGAACATCCAGGCGCGGGTGCGCGGCGTTCTGATGATGGCGCTATCCAACAAATTCGGTTCGCTCCTGCTCACCACCGGCAACAAGAGCGAGGTCGCCGTGGGCTATTGCACGCTCTACGGCGATATGTGCGGAGGCCTGGCGGTCATCGCGGACGTTTTCAAGACCCAGGTCTACGCCTTGGCCAACTGGATTAACGACGACGCACAAAGCTCCGGCCGCACGCCGCCGATCCCGCAGAACTCGATTGACAAGCCGCCATCCGCCGAACTGCGTCCGGGCCAGACCGACCAGGACAGCCTGCCGCCCTACGACCTGCTTGACGCCATCCTGCGAGGTTACGTCGAGGAAGGACTCTCGCGGCGCGACCTCGTGGCCCGGGGATTTGCCGAGGCGGTGGTCAACGACGTGACCCGCAAAGTCGACCTCAATGAATATAAGCGCAAACAAGCCGCGCCGTGCCTGAAGATCACTCCCCTCGCCTTCGGCGTCGGCCGCCGCATTCCCATCGTGCAGAAATACGTCAGTTAGGGTTTTCTTGATCGCCAATGATATGACTCGTTCCGAACAACTTTTTGAGCGCGCCCTGCGGGTGATTCCCGGTGGCGTCAACTCGCCCGTCCGCGCGTTCCGCTCCGTCGGCGGCACGCCCTTCTTTGTCACGTCGGCGGATGGCGCCATGCTTTACACCGCCGACGGGCGCCAGCTGATCGATTTTGTCTGCACGTGGGGGCCGGCGATCCTCGGCCACAACCATCCGGCGATCAAGGCGGCCATCGCTACCGCGCTGGAGAACGGCACGAGCTTTGGCACGCCCAATCCCTACGAGGTTGAGATCGCCGAGCTCATTGTGCGTTTCGTGCCGTCGATCCGGAAAGTGCGCCTGTGCAACAGCGGCACCGAGGCCACGATGTCGGCAATCCGCCTGGCCCGCGGTTTCACGCGGCGCGACAAGATCATCAAGTTCGCCGGCTGTTACCACGGGCATTCGGACTCGTTGCTGATCAAGGCGGGCTCGGGCGCATTGACGCATGGTTACCCCGACAGCGCCGGCGTGCCGGCCGCCTTCGCGCGGGAAACCATTATCCTGCCGTTCAATGACCCTGCGGCCGTCGCGGCGGCGTTTGCGGCCAACCCGGACCAGATCGCCGGCATCATTCTCGAACCCTACCCCGCCAATGTGGGCCTCATTCTGCCCGAACCGGGCTTCCTGGCGTCTTTGCGCACCCAATGCACCGCCCACGGCACGTTATTGATCTTCGATGAGGTGATGACCGGTTTTCGACTGGCCCGCGGCGGGGTCCAGGAATTGGAGGGAATCACGCCGGATTTGACAACCTTGGGCAAGATCATCGGGGGTGGCCTGCCGGTCGGGGCTTTCGGCGGCCGGGCGGACATCATGGATTGCCTGGCCCCGCTCGGCCCGGTGTACCAGGCGGGGACGCTGAGCGGCAATCCACTCGCGATGGCTGCCGGCATCGCTGCGCTCAAGTTGTTGGAGGAATCAAATCCTTATCCCCGCCTGAACCGACTGGGCCGCGAAGTGCAGGACGCCCTGCTCGCCGCCGCTCGCAAAAAGGGCCTGCCCTTGCAAGTGCCCCAAGTCGGCTCCATGTTTGCCGTCTTCTTCACCGCCACACCTGTGCGCGATTACACGACCGCCCTCACCAGCGATGCCGCATTATTCGGCCGGTTTTTCCATGGCTGCCTCGACCGCGGTGTCTATCTCCCGCCGAGCGCCTACGAGACGGCTTTCCTCAGTACCGCCCACGAGGGTACCGCGGTCGCCCGGGCCTGTCAGATCATGACCGATGCGATCGCGGCCCTCTAATTTCCTCCGGCTTCGCCCGTAGTATCCGGCGATGACCAAAGCGATTCTCAATCTGATCGCCGGCCTCTGGATCGCTTCCGTCGGCGTGGCCCAGGCGCAGCCGGCGCGCGCGGAACTCATGCGGCTCGATGAAATCCGGCCCGGCATGCGAGGCGAGGTCTGGACGGTCTTCCATGGCACCCGGCCGGAGTCCTTCACGGTGGAGGTGGTCGGCGTGATTCGCAATGCGCTGGGTCCGGGCAAGAACATCATTGTCTGCAAACTCACGGATTCCCGGGTTCAAAAGATGGGCGCGGGCGCAGGGATGAGCGGCAGCCCGCTCTACATCGATGGGCGGCTCGCGGGCGCCCTCTCTTATCAATTGCAACGTTTCGAGACTGTCCCCCACGCCGGGTTCACCCCCATCGAAGATTTGCTGGAGGTCAGCCGCCTGCCGGCGACGGCGCCCGATTTTTTCCCGGCCCCCATTCCCCTCCGGACGCCGCATCCCGGAGGTCCGCCGCCAGCCGCGGAACGCTCGGTATCCGCCGCGGCCCTGGATTCGCCCTTTCAGCCGTTGACCCCGGTTTTCACCCTGAGCGGGATCGATCCTGAGGTGGCCGACATTTTCGGCCCGCAGTTCCGCGCTTTGGGCCTCAACGTAGCCAGCGTGGGAGGCTCCTATGGCTTTCAGGCTAGCCCAGCCTCCACCCTGGACGACGGCGCGACGCTGAACGGCCAGCGGTTTCCCCGGACCCTGCATCCCGGCGACGCCGTCTCGGTGGCACTGGCCACGGGCGATATCACCATCGCCGGCACCGGCACCGTCTCGAGGGTGGACGGCACCCACCTCCTTGCTTTCGGTCATCCGCTCATGCATCTCGGCGCGGTCGATCTGCCGATGGCATCGAGCGAGGTCGTCACGATCCTGCCGAGCCTGATGAGTTCCTACAAGGTGGTGAATGTCGGCCCGGTGATCGGCACGATCAGCCAGGACCGCCTGTCCGCCGTTTACGGTGAAATGGGAAAGTCTCCGGAGATGATTCCGGTGACGGTCACCGTGCCCAACCGAGGTGCGACGCGCACCCTCCACTTCTTCGTGGTGCGGCAGGCGCAGATCGCCCCGATGATCGCCGCCACGGGACTGGCGCAGGGCATTCTGGGTTCGAACGACGCCGGCCTCGCCGAGGGATTTCGGGTCCGCCGCCGGGTCACGTTCCCCGGCGGGCGAACCGTTTCCGCCGACAACCTGTATGCCGGACCCCAGGGATTCACAGCCGGCGTGGGCGAGTTCGTGCATGACCTCGCGGACTGGCTCCAGAATCCGTTTGAGAAAGTCTTCCCAACCAACGTCTCCTTCACGGTCGAAGCGCTGGGCCACAATCCGCTGGCGACACTCGAAGTCGTGCAACTTTCCCGCGCCACCGCCGCGCCGGGCGACCCGGTACAACTGACGCTCACCTGGCGCGATTACCAGGAGGTCCGCTCCACCCAGATCGTGACGCTGCCGGTGAATCCGGCGTGGGCCGGCAAGACCCTTGATGTCGTGGTGACCACCGGCCCGCAACTCGACGAACTCGCCGGTCTCCCGCAACGGATGCTGGCCTCGCAAATTCGCAGTTTTGACGATTATCTTTCCGCGCTGGAAGACAACCGCCGGACCGACGGCCTTTACGTGGCCGTGATGGAGAAGGCCGCAGTCTTTCTCGATCAATCGCGGCCCACCGTCGACTATCCTGCATCGTTCGCGCGCATCGCCAGTCAAGCCGATGAGCAGCGATACCAGCGCCAGGACGCAATGGTGCCGCTCTGGGAACAGCACTTGCTCGCGGGCCGCGTCATCCCGGCCAACATTCACCGCCCGCTGAAAGTAACCGATTAGCCACGAGTGTTCCCCATGAGCATCGTCCGCGGTTTTCTCGCCTCCTTGCCTCTGGTTGGTCTGGCATTGAGTTCTGCCCTGCTGGGAGCGGATCCCCTGACCAAGCACCTGGACATCGATTTCGGGCGCGATGTCGCCAGTCGCAATCTCCAGGGCCTCGCCACCCGCTCAGATGGGCGCATTGTCCCCGGTCCGACATTGACGGACCTTGCCGGACCCGCGGTCGGCGAGTTGCTCTGGACCCTGGAACCGACCAGTGGAGCAGCGCAAGGCTGGCTGATTGGAACCGGACCCGAGGGCCGGATTGTCGAGGTGACGCTCAACGGAACCAGCTACACAACGCGCGAGGTCGCCCGGGTCGCGGAGCCGCAGGTGGTCGCGCTGAAATCGTTGCCCGATGGCGCGCTGCTGGCCGGCACCTCGCCGACGGGCGCGGTGTACCTGATCAGAGACGGGAAGACGTTGGCCCGCGTCGGCCTGCCCGTCGACTCCATCTTCGACGTCCTGCTTCTCCCTGAGGTTCCCCCGGGCGCAGCGGCGCACGCTCCAACCGGCCCGACTTTCCTGGTGGCTCTGGTCGCGACCGGCAACCCCGGCCGGATCTATCGGGTTGCGCTGGACCAATTCCGCGCCGCGGGAGTCAACGCGGGCAGACTCTCCGATCCGGCGGCGCTCGCCGCCAGGGGTGTCACCCTCTTTGGGGAGATGCGCGACCGCAACGTGCGGCGGCTGGCGCTCCTGCCGGACGGCCGGATCGCCGCCGGCTCCGCGCCGCATGGGAACGTTTATCTTTTCCCGCGCAATGGCGGTCATCCGGTCCTGCTTCAGGAAAACCATGAAGCCGAGGTCACCGACCTGCTGCCTCAGCCGAACGGCGATCTTTACGCCACGGTTGTTTATTCGTCATCGCCGGGTGAATACCGCATCCACCGGCCCGGTGGTGCCGGAGCCACCCCTGCGTTCTCCGCCGGCGCAGCGGCCGCCGCGAATCCGGGAGACAACGCCCCCCCCCTGCCAGCCGCCAGCGAAGGACCCAGCGCGGATCGCTTCGGCGGCCGCAGCTCCGTGGTTTTCTTTCCCGCCGACGGATTCCCCGAAGTGCTGCTGACGCGCAGCAGCCTCGCGTTCTACCGGCTCGTCCGTCGCGGCGACCTGTTGCTCATCGCGGCAGGCGACCAGGGCGAGCTTCTGGCCTGGGACCTCAAGCGCCGCCTCAGCCTTACGTTTGCCGGCAGCGTGGGCTCACAGCTCAACGGCCTGGCCGCGACACCCGGTTCGGCCGATCGCTTCCTCTTGCTCCGAAACAATGCCCCGGGGCTCGCGTTGCTTGAGTTTGGCGGCACCGGACCGCGCCGGCTCGAAACCAATCGCCTCGACCTCGGCCTGCCCGCCGAGCTGGGCAACCTGCGCTTTGCCCAGGTGCGGAACCTTGCTCCCGCCGCGCTCCAGGTGGACGTGAAAACGAGCCTGGCGGCCGATGAATCCGAGGGTTGGACCGACTGGACCCGGCTTGCCCCGCGAGACGGCGCGCAATACGCCGCGAACCTGCGAGGCCGGTATTTGAAATTCAGGATCGCCATCCCGGCGGACGCACCGGACGTTGAGGTCGACACCGCCACGCTGTACTTCCTGCCCCAAAACCGCCGTCCGGTTCTGACCGACTTTCGCGTTCTTCCGCCGAATTTCCTGCTCAATCCGCCGCCCGAGATGTCGGTTCCGTTGGTGACCACGCTCGGGCAGTTGCTCAACCCCAACCAGCCGGCCGCTCTCCCCGAGGGGATTCAGGACAACCGGAAGAAGCTTGGTTTTCTTGGCAGTCAGCTGGTGCCGGATCCGGGCAATCAGGCGGTCTATTGGACGGTCTCCGATCCCGATGGCGACACTCTGGCCTATACATTCTCGATCAAGTCAGTGGGCGGCGCTTCCTGGATCGACCTCGCCGTCGACATCCGCGAGAATTACGTGCAGTTTGACACCTCGCATCTGCCCGAAGGGATATACACCAGTCGGTTGATCGTCACCGAGCAGGCGCCGCGGCCCGCGGCCCAGCGCCTGCGCACTGAGTTCGAGACCGATGACCTGGTCATTGACCACACCCCGCCAGAGATTCTCGACGCGGCGGCGCGACGCGACGGCAACAGCGTGATCGTGACAGTCCACGGTCGCGACGCCCTGTCCCTGCTCGACGGCGCCGAACTCATCTTTAACAACGGCTACCGCGAGACGGTGGACCATCCGGTTGACGGCATCAACGACGGCCGGGAGGAGACCTATGAGTTGGAATGTCCGGCCGCGAAGGTCACTGGCGCGACCGCGGTCGAGATCCGGCTGTCGGACGAGGTAGGCAACACGGCCGCGCGCCGCGTGGCCCTGCCTTGATCCAGCGCTTGGGGCGGAGCAGCACCAAAACCCCGGCGAGAATCGATTGATGAAAGCCGGTCTGCCGCGTCGTCTTGTCTCGCGTTGTCCATATCCACCATCATCGGCGCACCGTGGCGCTCGCCGTGGACGGCCGGCGGCGGGAGCACAGCCACGATGCGCGCGACATCCTCGGGCGCGAGATGGACCGACAGGGTGGCCAACGACTCGGCAGTCGACGCGCTATCCTCCCGGCGCAAACACCCGCACCGCGGCGCCAGCCGCCGCCGGCAACGGCACGTAGGGCTCCTCGCGCAGGTCCGCCGCACGCCGTCCGGTTAGCAGTTCGACCCAGGTCCGCGCCGATGACAGTACGACGAGGGCCACCAGTACGAGGAATGCCCCCGTCACGATTGCGTCGACGCGATTGCTCAGGACCAGTCGGTGCCATTCGGCGATCTGCGCGCCGGTCCCGCCGCCCGCGATCCTCTCCTGCAGCACGGCAGCTTGGCTAAGAAACCCGAGGCGCGGGTCCGCCGAAAAGATTTTCATCCAACCGGCCGTCATGGTTACCGCAAGCAGCCACACCAGCGGGAGCAACGGCACCCAGAGGGAGCGCTTCCGGCCCATCTTGATCAACACCGTCGTTCCCAGCGCCAACGCGATGACCGCCAGCAACTGGTTGGCGACGCCGAAGATCGGCCAGAGCGAATTGACGCCGCCCAGGGGATCGACCACCCCTTGATACAGAAACCAGCCCCAGGCCGCCACAAACGCCGCGCTGCCGATCCAGTTGCCGGCGACGGAACGCGTCTCGCTCAGCGGGCGCCAGACGTAGCCGAGCAGGTCCTGGATGAGAAAGCGCCCCACCCGCGTGCCGGCATCGATCGTCGTCAGGATGAACAGTGCCTCAAACATGATGGCAAAGTGATACCAGAGCGCCAGGGCCGCCTTGCTGCCGGTGACACCCGCAAACATGTGCGCCATGCCCACGGCAAAGGTCGGCGCGCCGCCCGTCCGCCCGACCATCGTGATTTCTCCCACCGACGTTGCCAGATTCCGCATCTCGTCCGCCGTGACCGGAAAGCCCAGGGCCGTCACCTGCTGCGTCACGGCCGCAACATCGCCCTTCATGTTGATCGCGAAATACTGGCCCGGCTCCAACGTGGTCGCGGCGATCAAGGCCATGATGCCCACGATCATCTCCGTGATCATCCCTCCATAGCCGACAAACCGAATGTCACTTTCCCGGGCGATCATTTTCGGCGTCGTCCCGGAAGCGACAATGGAATGAAAGCCCGAGACGGCCGCGCAAGCGATGGTGATGAAGCAGAATGGAAACACCGGTCCGGCGAAAACCGGCCCGCTGCCGTCGATGAACCGCGTTACCGCCGGCATCCGCAGCATCGGGGCAAGGACAACGATGGCCAGCCCGAGCAACGCCACCGTCCCGAGTTTCATGAAAGTGCTGAGATAATCCCGCGGCGCGAGCAACAGCCACACCGGCAGCACGGAGGCTACAAAACCATAACCCATGATCCACCACGCCAGCGTGGTTCCCTGGAGCGTGAGCCAGCTGGCGAGCGGCGTGCCGTGTAGCCACTGACCGCCCGCCACCGCGAGCAGCAGCCCGAAAAAACCACAGAAGCTCACCAGCCCCACCCGGCCCGGCGTCCAATAGCGCATGCCCAGTCCCATCAGCACGGCAATGGGCATCGTGGCCGCGATGGTGAACAGTCCCCACGGGCTTTCGGCCAGCGCCTTGACCACGACCAGCGCCAGCACCGCCAGCAGGATGATCATGATCGCGATGATGCTGACGAGGGCCAGGATGCCGGCGAACGGTCCCACCTCCTCGCGCACCATCTGGCCCAGCGATTTTCCGCGCCGCCGGATCGAGCAGAAAAGGATGATCGAATCGTGGACCGCGCCGCCCAACGTTGCGCCGATCAGGATCCACAGCAGGCCGGGGAGATAGCCAAACTGGGCCGCCAGCACCGGCCCGACCAACGGACCCGGTCCGGCGATCGCTGCAAAATGGTGCCCAAACACGATCCACCGGCTGGTCTGCACATAGTCTTGGCCGTCCTCGTGCACGACCGCCGGGGTGGCGCGCAGCTCGTCCACCGTCAACACGCGCGCCATGAGCCAGGCGCTGTGAAAGCGCCACGCCACTGCAAAGACGCAAACTGCGGCGACGATCATCCACAACGCGCTCACCGGCTCATTCCGGGCCCAGGCCAGCAGGGCGATCGACCCGGTACCGAGCGCGACCACCAACGACCAAATCAAGACACGCGACCAATGGGGCAGGATCAGGCGATTCATGCAGGAAAGCGGTACGCTGCGAAACTCAACGATGCCCGCTCCCGGCAGATTTTCCATGAAAATGTCCTGACCGCTCGCGGCCGCACCTAGCCGAGAGTAAAAGATGCCCGGAGCAAGCTCCCGGCCATTTAATCAAACAGCACCAACTCACCGTGCCCGCGGCTCTCTCTTTTGTAGGAGCCTGCTTGCAGGCGATTTGGAGCACTGAATCGCCTGCAAGCAGGCTCCTACACTCCACCCAAGCCGAAGCAAGCTTCGGGATATCGAACCCATCGCAAATGAACCAACCCTGCCTACATTTCCTTCCTCCATCCCAAGCTTGCTTCCGCTCATGTCCGACGGTAACCCCGTAGTGCGCCCCGTCATGACTCCCCCTCCGGTCAGCGTCACCCAACCCGTCGGCCCGGCAATCGAACGGGTCAAACAGCTGCTCTTTCGGCCATTCGATCTCGGCAAATGGTTCGTGATCGGTTTCTGCGCGTGGCTGGCGTATCTCGGTGAAGGCGGCGGGTTCAATTTCCTCAGGCAAAGCGGCTATCACAAACACGCCGCCGAGTTCCGTGGAGCCTTCGACCAAGCCCGGACCTATGTTCTTGATAACCTCGCTTGGATTGTTCCGGTGGCGGTCGTGGCGCTCGTATTCGCCTTAATCCTCGGAGTCGTCCTCCTCTGGCTGCGCAGTCGTGGAGAATTCATGTTTCTTCACTGCGTCGCGCACAATCGGGCTGAGATCGCACGCCCATGGAAGGAGTTCACCCATGAAGGCAACAGCTTGTTCCTCTTCCGTCTGGCACTGGGTGCAGCCGCGATGGTCGTCATGTGGCCGCTAGTGATTTTTTGCGGCCTCAAGGTTTACCGGATGTGGGTCGACAACGATTGGGACGTTGCGGGCGTTCTGGGCTGCGTCGGCTTCGGTTTCGCTTTGATGGGCGCCGCGATTGTGTTCGCGATCGTCGGCAAGCTCACGTCGGATTTCGTCGTTCCCATCATGTTTTTGCGCCGGCAGCGCTGCCTGGAAAGCTGGCGAGAATTCGGACGCGTGCTCGCTGCCCGCCCTGGGCAGTTTTTGCTCTATTTTCTATTCCAGATCGTGCTCGCGATCGCCATCGGGATCATGGTGGTTGCGGTTGTGTTGGTGACCTGCTGCATCGCCGGCTGCCTGCTCGTCCTGCCCTATCTGGGAACGGTGCTGCTGCTGCCGGTATTGATATTCCGACGCTCATACTCCCTTTGCTATCTGGCGCAATACGGCGGGGAGTACGACGTCTTCGCGCCTCCTTCAGCGCCGCCGCCCGTGGTCCCTGTCCCGGTTTCCACCGGCGTGGTGCACAGCGACGGCGGAAGCATCTGACGCCGGTGCGCGGCTTCAGCGCCGGACTTCCGGCGGTGCCAACAGGACTTTCTGCAGGAGCCGCAGGAGCATTTCCACTGCGAACGGTTTGGGGAGGAATCCCGCCAGTTTGAGCGACTCGATCTTGTCGAGCATGGCGGTGTCGCCGGCACCGCTGATCCCGATGATTCGGGCTGCCGGGTCGATCTGTCGCACCAGACGGACCAGCGCCGGACCATCGACATTGGGCATCATCATGTCGGTTATGATCGCCTTGATGATCCCCCGATGTTCCTCAAACAGGCGCAAAGCCGCCTCGCCGCCGTTGGCCGCCAACACCTCGTAACCCTGGCGTTCCAACACCCGGCGGACGAGTTCGCACACGGCAATCTCGTCATCCACCACCAGGACGGTTTCGCCATGCACGAACGGGCTGCGCGTGGTGCTCGCCGCCCCGGTCAAGGACTGGGGTGAGTCAGTCAATGGCAGGAAAACCTCGAACCGCGATCCCCGGCCGACCGAGCTCATGACCCGAACAAAACCACCGTGGCTGCGGGCAATTCCCATGACCGTCGAAAGACCCAAACCAGTGCCTTTTCCGGCCGTCTTGGTGGTGAAAAACGGTTCGAAGATCCGTTCGAGAGATTCCGGAGGAATGCCGTCGCCCGTATCGGTCACACTGAGGCAGACCTGCCGTCCCACCTTTCCTCCGGGCGCCTCGCGGGCCATTTTTTCGTCCACGGTGACGTTTTCCGCTGCGAGCGTGAGGACTCCGCCAGCGGGCATGGCATCCCGGGCGTTGACGCAAAGATTGAGGAGTGCCTGGTGGAGATGGGTGGCATCGCCCAGGATCAGCCCCAGATCTTCCGCCACCCGGGTTTCAATCCGGATATTCTTGGGGAAGGTTTCCCGGGCCATCCTCGCCGCCTCGCCCAGACACACTCCGGGCTGGAGCGGCACTCGCTCGCCCTGGACGCCCCGAGCGAAAGTCAGCACTTGTTTCACCATGTCTGCGCCGCGCTGGACGCTTTCGTCCAGCGTTTCGAGCAACTTGCGCGCTTCATCGCTCAGGTTCTCCTCGCGCAGCAACGGCATCGCCATCAGGATGGGCGTTAGCACATTATTGAGATCATGGGCCATGCCACCCGCCAGCGTCCCCAGACTCTCGACGCGCTGCACCCGCAAGAATTGGGCCTCAAGCTGCTTTTTCTCGGTGATATCGGAACTGATCGCGAATACCGCCCGCGGTTGTCGCCCCTCGCCGCGCACCAGTGTCATTCGGGTGAAGATCGTCACGTCGCGACCGCCCTTCGTCCGCTGCCGCTCCTCTCCCGTCCAGTTTCCCTTTTGCAGGAGAACGGCCGTCTGGTTGTCGCCGATCTTGGGGTCGCGGGAGAACAACCCGGTGGTTGTGCGGCTTAGCGCCTCGGAGGAAGTCCAGCCGAACAGGCGCTCCGCCCCCTGGTTCCAATAAAGAATCGTCCCATCGAGCGCCGTGACGTAGATCGCGTCGTTCGCGGTATCCAGCAATTCCGCCTGTTCGCGAATCTTCGCCAGCGCCTGCTTGTTGGCCGTGATGTCGACCACGACTCCATCCCAAATGGTGGCGCCATCGGCCAGCGGCCGCGGCGTCGAACTGCTCTGGATCCAGGTTGTCCGCCCGTCCACAACCACGCGACCCTCCCAATGCCACGGCCGAGGGTTGTGGCTGAAGGACGTCATCCGGCTCTCGAATTCCTGTCGGTCGTCCGGATGAACCAGGCGCCCAAACACATTGAAGTCCGCCACTACCGCCGCGGGATCAACACCGAGCACCGAGCGGGCGCTTTCGCTCACATACTGAAACCACCTCGAACCGTCCGCCCGGGTCACCAACTGATATATGATGCCCGGCATGTTGGCCGAAAGGCTGGCCAGTCGGGCTGACTGTTCCTGAAAGCGCTCCTCCGTTCGCTTCCGCTCGGTGACGTCCTGCAGCACGCCGATCACCAGACCGTTGACCCGATCGTACTTCGCCATGGAGCGGATATCGATTAAAGCGCCATCCGCCAGACGTCTGACTTTGAACTCCACCGCATAAGGTTGATCGCGCTCCACCAGATTTCTCATCGCCTGATCAAGCGCGGGGCGATATTCTGCGAGTGGAATCTGCTGGACCTCGGCTATCGTAAATGGGCGATCGCCCATCCCGTAAATCCGTCGCGCCTCCGGCGAAGCCCAAACCGTCCGGCTTTTCAAATCGAAGGCCCAGCTCCCGGTTTCCCCGATGCGCTCGGCGTATTCCAGCCATTGGCGGACGCAGCGCATTTCCTCTTCACCCCTTCTGCGATCGGTGGCATCACGGATCACCCCCAGCAAGCGGACCACCCGGCCGCGCTCGTCAGTCGTCAAGGTGGTCACGGCATCGACCACAACCGTGGAGCCGTCTTTGCGCCGCAGCTCCGCGGTGCCGGTCCACGCGCGGGCCGATTCGTCACCCGCCGCCAGCGCCGTCACCCTTCGCCGCACCGATTCCGCGGTCAAGTCCGCCAAACCGGGCGCCAGGACCATCGGCCCTTGCGGTGCGGCCATGATTTCTTCCGGGGTCAGTCCCATGAGCCGATGGACCGAAGGACTGACAAAAAGGAGCCGATCCGTCGCCAGGTCGCGAATCCAGATCACATCGGCGGAGTTCTCACCGATGAGCCGGAGATGCTCGCTGCTTTCCCTCAACGCCGCCTCGACCTGCTCCCGTCTCCGTGCACCCGCCCGCATCAGGCCGAACAACAAAAGGGCACTGCCCAGCACAAAAGCCCACCCTTTGTAATCCTGCGCCACGGTGAGCCGGTGCGCGTCGCTGATCATCGCTGACAGCAGCCAATCGGAACCGTAAATCCACACCGCTCCGAGGATCGCATAGATCGCCGCGATCCTTGCCGCCGATTGCGGTCCCTCCAGTCCCAGGCGGCACCCGACGGATGCGGCCGCCGCTGCCATCCCAGACCGTCCCGGCCTCGGCGGCGAACCCGGGGGCGCCGGAGGTTCGCGCCGAATCACGTTGGAGTCGGACGGTGTTGGGTTCATGGACAAAATTGCCGCAGATGTTCGTCAATCAAATGCAATTTTCGTGAGACTGGCAATCGCCATCACTTGCGCTATCGCCCCCCCTGACGCCTCTTCCGCAACCGTGGGTCCACACCTGCCGGGAATAACGGCAGACCTGCTTAGGCGATCAATATGCTTATAATTCGCGTTTCCTTTCGGTGCCGGCATTCGCGTTCGGGCTGGTCCCATCGGTCGCTTGAGGCGCAGGTTGATCCGGTCGCAGCTCATGCGAGATGAAGAAATAACCACATTGATCGTATCTCGCGGAGCCGCCACTCTGACATTCTCCAGTGACCTTTTTGACAATTTTTTACCAAGCAGATCCAGACACGCAAAGCGCGGTTTTGCCGGCGAGAAAGCCAAAGCTCCGGACTCCGCGTTCTCAGGCCCTGGGATGCGCCTGCTCGTACACTTTCTTCAAGCGGGCGACGCTCACGTGAGTGTAGATCTGGGTCGTGGCCAGATTCACATGGCCTAAAAGCTCTTGGACCAGCCGCAGGTCAGCGCCCGCATTGAGCAGGTGCGTCGCATAGCTGTGCCGAAGCTTGTGCGGCGTCATGTCTGCCGGCAGATCGGCGAGCGCCAGATAGCGCTTGAGCAGCCGTTGAATCTGACGCACGCGCAGCCGCTCGTGGCGCGCATTGACAATCACCGGCGCATCCGCCGCCCGCGAGCGGGCAAACTCGTCCAGCCACTTTACCAGCACGGCCATCGCGACCCGGCCAAGCGGACATAACCGCTCCTTGTTCCCTTTTCCGAGCACCCGCGCGAATCCGCGTTCGAAATCGATCTGACCAAAGCTCAGCCCGCTCAGTTCGCTCACCCGCAATCCCCCGCCATAGAGCAGTTCCATCACCAATCGATCGCGCCAGGCCGTGAATGGATCCAGACTTCCATTCTCGATCAGGCGCTGCGGCCCCGCCAGCAGGTCGACCATCTGTTTTTCCGTCAGGAATTTTGGCAACGGCTGGGCGAGTTTCGGCAGCTGGAGCCCGACCAGGGGGGATTGCGAAAGCCGGCCACGCCGCATCCAGAACTTCCAGAAGGCTCGCAGTCCGGACAGGTGGTTGTGCAAGGTCCGCCGGCTGAAGCGCCGTTGCCCCTCAATCACAAAATCGCGCAGCTCCCTGGATTCCAGCCGGTCCCAGCCTCGATCAGCGAGGCCGCTCCGCGCCAGCCAGCACCAGAAATCCTCGAACGCCTGGCGATAGTTGCGCACCGTGTAGCGCGAATAGCGGCGCTCCGTGGCGAGATGCTCCAGAAAAGGCGCCAGCCATTCCTCCACGACGCTGGCCGGCATTTTGGCCGCCGTCAGATCCGGCCGGTTGGTCCCCGCAGAGTTCATGGCTGCCATCCGGTAACCGATCAGGAGGGAGGCGGATTGGCCGCGCGCCAGGCCGTTTCCGCCTCCCGCATCACCCGTGACGTCTCGCGACGCAACGCCCCCTCCGGGTCCAGGCCCTTGGATTGTGCCGCGACGGCCAGTTCGAATAGCCGGCGACCGAGCGCTTCTTCAGTCAGATCGGCGCCGAGCCGCCGGATCTCTGCGCCGTCAACCTGGCCGGCAACGTCCAGCCGCTTTTTTCCCACCTGCTTCCATACCGCCTCGGCATACATCAAGGCGGGCAACTGCGGCGGCATGGGTTTGAAGACGGTTGCTTCGCTCTTCCCCGCGGCCTGCCGCTCGGTCCGCTTGATCGCGTCCCATTGCACCAGCACCTCCGCGGAGGAATTCAGCCGGCCGGGGCCGAAGACATGGGGATGGCGGCGCACCAGCTTTTCGTTGATCTCCCGGGCCACGTCGTCGAAATCGAAATCGCCCCGTTCGGCCGCCAGCTGGGCGTGGAAAACCACCTGCACCAGCACATCGCCAAGTTCCTCCCGCATATGCGGCAGGTCGAGCCGGTCAATGGTTTCGAGCAGCTCGCTGCATTCGTCGATCAGACAGCGCGCGAGCGTCTGGTGGGTCTGTTCGCGGTCCCAGGGGCAGCCGTCAGGCGCGCGCAACCGGGCCACGGTTTGGCGAAGATCGTCAATGGCACTCATGGAAGGGATGGGCGCAAGAAGACGCAAAAAACGCAAAACATAAAGCCTTGCGCCTTGCGCGTCTCTTTGCGGCTAATCAAGGCCGTTCATGGACAAGCTGACCGAGATCATGGCCCACAAGCGGCGCGAGATCGCACCGTTGCTGCGTCCGGTGTCCGCGGCCGAACTGGCCCGGGCCAATGCGGAACGGCCCCCGCTGCCGTCGTTTGCCGCCTCCCTGCGCCGCGCCGACCACCGGCTCGCGGTCATCGCTGAAATCAAGCGCCGATCTCCTTCCGCCGGCGAAATCCGGCCGGGGATGGTTTCGCTCGAACAGGCCCGACGCTACCAGGCCGCTGGCGCCGACGCGCTGTCCGTCCTGACCGATTCGCACTATTTCGGCGGCTCGCTCGACGACCTCCGGGAGGTGACGACCGGCCTGGCGGAGACCGCCTCCGCTCTTCCCTGCCTGCGCAAGGACTTCATGATTCACCCGCTCCAGGTGCTGCAGGCCCGGGAGGCGGGCGCCAGCGCCGTGCTCATCATTGTCCGGGCGCTCGACGATGATGAAATCAGGGCGCTGCACGATGCGGCCCGCACCGCCGGCCTGGACGCGTTGTTCGAGATCCATGACGAACCGGACCTGGAGCGCGCCCTCCGCCACGAGCCCAGGATCGTCGGCGTCAACAATCGCGATCTCGCGGTTTTCCGGACGGACCTGGGAATCAGCGAGCGACTGATTCCCCTGCTTCCGCGCGGGGTCATCGCGGTCAGCGAAAGCGGCCTCTTCACGCGCGGGGACGCCGCCCGGGCAAGCGCGGCGGGCGCCCACGCGATTCTGGTCGGCGAAGCGCTGATGAAGGCGCCCGCCCCGGCGCGCCTGATCGCGGAGTTTCGCGGAGCCTGAGGCCGGCTCAACGCCGGTTGCTGCCAATGCCCCTTACTCCCACCGAAACCCGCGCGCTGCTCGATCAGCTTGGCCACCGGCCCAAGCGGTTTCTCGGACAGAATTTCCTGGTCGACGGCAATATCGTCCGCAAATCGCTTGAACTCGGCGAAGTGGCGCCGGGCGACGTGGCGGTGGAAATCGGCCCGGGACTCGGCACGCTCACCAGCGCCCTGCTGGAGGCGGGCGCCGAGGTTTGGGCGGTGGAGAAAGATCGCACCTTGCACCAGTACCTGTCCGCCACGCTATCACCGCGTTTTCCCGACCGGCTGCACCTGATCGAGGGCGACGCGCTCGAATGGCCGCTGGCCGGGCTCCCGGTAGCGCGCGCCGCCTCCGCCTTCAAGATCATCGCCAATCTCCCCTACGCCATTTCTACGCCGTGGATGGACGCCGTGCTCTCCGGCCCGCCGCCCGCCCGGATGGTGCTGATGCTGCAGCGCGAAGCCGGCGATCGCTACACCGCCCGCCCGGGCACCCGCAGTTACGGTGCGATCTCGATCTTCCTTCAGGCGGCTTACGATTTCACCTCGGGATATCGCGTGGCGGCGTCCTGTTTTCATCCACGTCCGGACGTCGACTCATGTTTGCAGGTCTTCGGACACCAGGCGAATCCGTTTCAATTTGACCCGGAGATCAAGGCGCTCATCCGGCGTTGTTTTCAGCAGCGCCGCAAGCAGCTGGGCGCCTTTCTGCGCGTTCACCTGCCGCCGAAGACCGGGGTGGCGTGGCTGGCAGAAATCGAAGCCGCCGGCTTCGGACCGCAAGCCCGGGCGGAACAGATTCCAGTGGCACTTTGGCAAAAGCTGAGAGTCCCATAGCGACATAGGTGATCGCTGCATAGTGACTTGAAATCGCCATGCTTTCCCCTGTAATCGGATTCGCCTCATGAAATTCGCTCTTGCTTTGGTCCTCCTCGCCTTCAGCGGGTGTTTTACCCAATTATGCGGACAGATCGCTCCGAGATCCGGCGATGAACCGGTCACTGCGCCGTCCCTGCCGTCACGAAATTATGGGAAGATCGAGGGCGAGACCTACCTCTCTCCGACCGGTCTCTACCGGATCAAAATCCCGGTTCTCGCGCAGTTGGGAGGAGCCGTTTCTGATACCCCGAACGTCGTCACCTTCGACGATGATTACCAGATTCACCTGAGCGTCGCGGCGTTTCCGCTGTCGCGGGACCTAAAGGCGGAGTTCGACACGCGCGGGCCCAAGGATTTTCTCATTAATTTCTTCACGGGTATTGTCATGCCTGATTTTGTCGCGAACTTCCCGGGCTCGAGCGTGGAGCAAACCGCCGCCTTCCTACCGCAATTTCAGGGTGGATCGATCTTGATCTTCACCTTGCATCCCGGCGGTTCGAACTTCGAACGACGTTCGACGATCTTCCGCACCGTGAAACCGGTGGTCGCGAAACGCGGCAACCTCTGCTTCGTCCGGTCCGGCTACGTGTTCATCATCAGCACCGAGCTGGCCGAACGCGCGCTCGAACGGTCGACGTACAAGAAGACGCCGGAGGAGGAAAACGTCATCCTGCGCCAGCGTCTGCTGGATATCGCATCGAAGATGCAGATTGCCGCACCCGTGAGGGAGCCAAAGAATTGACGCGGAGGTCGACGCCGGAGTTGGTCGCAAACATGTCCGACTTCCCCGAATCTCTGCCCGGTGTGCGCGACGCCATCGAAACAGACCTGCCCGCGATCGTCGCGATCTACAACGCCACGATCCCCGGCGGCATGGTGACCGCCGACACCGACCCGGTAAGCGTGGCCAGCCGGCTGCCCTGGTTTCGGTCGCATACCCCGGACCGGCGGCCCTGCTGGGTGGCGGAGGACTCCGCCGGCAGCGTTTGCGCGTGGCTCAGTTTTAGCGATTTTCATCCGCGACCGGCCTACCACCCCACCGCGGAAATCAGCGTGTATGTCGCTGAAGCCCACCGACGCCACGGACTCGCCGGCCGGTTGCTGCGGCAGGCCATCGCCCGTGCGCCAGCGGTCGGCGTCAAGAGTCTCGTCGGACTTATCTGGGCGCACAACGAGCCCAGTCTTCGTCTTTTCGCCAGACATGACTTTGCGCAGTGGGGGCACCTCCCCCGCGTCGCGCTGCTCCATGGGACGGAGCGCGATCTGGTGATCGTCGGCCGCCGCACGGCGCCATAACCTGAGGCCGGCCAATTGCCTGATCCCGCCTCAGTGTTTCGGCTGGGCGATTGGCAGGCCGGCGGCCCGCCAGCCATCGATGCCGCCGGCGTTGGCTGTCTTGAAACCCTCGGTTGACAACAGGCGGGCAGCCCGGCCAGAGCGGCTGCCGGAACGACAATAAAGGACGATCTCGCGATCGCCGACCTGATCGAGAAATGGCTTCCACTGCCGCCGGGCGCCCAGGAGGTCGCTCAGGGCAAGAAGCGTGGCCGGTTGGACCACGCCTCCGGACCATTCGCCCGGCTCGCGCACGTCGACCAGGACGGCTTTCTTGTCGCGCACCAGTTGCGCGGCCTCGACCGGCGTGACGCGGCGCACAGAGGAAGCGGACGGTGAGAACAGGGAAAAGAGTGGATCCAGAAGGCTCATGGGAAGTGATGTTATCTATTAAATGACAAAGTTGATCGGGCGGGTTTCTCCCCTCGGCCGGCGTGAGTCATGTAATAGATGAGCGGCACGGCGAGCGGGCTGATGAGGAGCGAGGCGATCGCGCCAAAGAGCAGCGAGATGGCCAGTCCTTGGAAAATCGGGTCGGCGAGGATGACCAGCCCGCCCACGATCACCGCCAACGCCGTAAGCATCATCGGCCGGAACCGAACCGCGCCCGATTCGACGCAGGCGTCGCGCAACGACCGACCATGGCTGAGGCGCAGCTCGATGAAATCCACCAGGATGATCGAATTACGCACGACGATCCCCGCGCCGGCCATGAAGCCGATCATCGATGTCGCTGTGAAAAACGCGCCGAGCGCCCAGTGCGCCGGCAACACGCCGACCAGGGAGAACGGGATCACGGTCATCACGACCAGGGGCGTCGAGTAATTTTTGAACCAGCCGACCATCAGCATGTAGATCAGGATGAGCACCGCGCCAAACGCCAGGCCGAGATCCCGGAACACCTCGATTGTCACCTGCCACTCGCCATCCCATTTCATCGACGGCTCGGCCGGGCTGAACGGCATGGTGGCATTGTAGATCTTGAGCTTCGGCTCCGTACCACCGAAGTCTCTCCCGTCCAGTTGCGCGAGGGTGTGGTTCATCTGGAGGATGGCATAAACCGGACTTTCGATCGCACCAGCCACGTCGCCGGTGACATAGATGACATTCTGCAGGTTCTTGTGGTAAATGTTGCGCTCGCCGCCGGTCCGCTCGACGGTCACCAGTTCGCGCAGCGGGACGAGCGGCGCCTGGGGGTTGAGCTCCGAGCGGACGGACAGCGCCAGCAGATCCTCCGGGCGGGCGCGCAGCGCGCGTGGCAATTCGAGTACGACATTCACGTCCTCGCGCTCGGCCGGCACATGCAGCAGCGTCACCGGATATCCTTGCACGGCCATCTGAACGGTCCGTGCGATGGAGGCCTCGGTGATGCCATGCAATCCGGCCTTGGCCTTGTCCACGTGGAAGACCGTCTTCGGTTGCTCCCGTTCGACGTACCAGTCGACGTCCACCACCCCCGGCGTGGAGCGATAGATCTCGCGCACCTTCTCCGCGAGCTTGAGGCGCGCCTCTTCGTTGGGTCCGTAGATCTCGGCGACCAGCGTCTGCAGCACCGGCGGCCCTGGTGGCACCTCAGCCACGGCGACGGCCGCGTCCAATTTCGCGGCGATCGCGGCCAGGCGCGGACGCACGCGCCGCGCGATGTCATGGCTCTGCGCTTTCCGTTCGTCCTTGGGCAGCAGGTTGACCTGGAGATCCGCCACATCCGAACCCCGGCGCATGAAATAGTGGCGGACCAAACCGTTGAAATTGAAGGGCGCGGCCGTGCCTGCATAGATCTCGTAATCGCGCACCTCCGGTTCGGTGCGCACCGCCGCCGCCATTTCGCGGATAACGGCGGTCGTCTGCTCCAGGGTGGAGCCGCGCGGCATGTTCAGGATGACCTGGAACTCCGACTTGTTGTCGAACGGCAGCATCTTGACCTTCACCGCGCCGATTCCGACGAGGCCGACCGAACCAACGGTCAGACCGAAGACCACCGCCAGAAACGCCCATCGCCAGCTGCGATGCGCCAGCAGCGGACGCATCAGGCGACTGTAGAGGCGGGTGAAGAACGTGTCGGGCATGGCCTCCCCGGCCGCCTCTTCCTCGTCCGTCAGCGGGGCGTCGACGAATTCGGCCGCAAGTTCGGCGTGCCGGGCATGGCCACGCAGCACCTTGAGCGCCGCCCATGGAGTCACGACGAAAGCGACCATGAGCGAGAATAGCATGGCGGCGCTCGACCCGATCGGGATGGGTCGCATGTACGGACCCATCATGCCGCTGACCAAGGCCATCGGCAGCACCGCGGCGATCACCGCCCAGGTGGCAAGAATGGTCGGATTACCCACCTCATCGACCGCCTCGACGGCGATCTGCAGGAGCCGCTTGCGACGGCAGCTCGGCAGGCCCATGTGCCGCACGATGTTCTCCACCACCACAATAGCGTCGTCCACCAGGATGCCGATGGAGAAGATCAACGCGAAGAGCGTGATGCGGTT
>Ga0182011_10001426_pt1 | contig 20974 bp, 17 predicted proteins | sample 711E1DmetaG_FD_120481 | JGI IMG/M metagenome (GOLD analysis project Ga0182011, IMG submission 120481) | Permafrost microbial communities from Stordalen Mire, Sweden - 711E1D metaG | ecosystem: Environmental > Terrestrial > Soil > Wetlands > Permafrost | place: Sweden: Stordalen | collected... | reverse complement strand
GGGTCGCCGTAGCACTCCGAGGTCGATGCGTGCAGGAATCCCGCCTTGTACTTGCGCGCGATGTTGAGCGCGTTGACGGTTCCCGCCGAGCCAACCAGAAGCGTCTCCGGTCCCAGCCGTGCATAGTCGATTGGACTGGCGGGCGAGGCGAAGTTGAAGACATAATCGACCGAGCCGGGATCAAAGGGCTGAATAATGTCCTGATTCAGAAAGGTGAATCGCGACTCCCCCGAGAGGTGCGCGAGGTTGGCCAGATTGCCGGTGGCGAGGTTGTCAACGCCGAGGACGGAATGGCCTTTAGCCAGCAGTGCGTCCGTAAGATGAGAGCCGAGAAAACCTGCGGCTCCGGTAACAAGAATCTTCTTTGCTGTCATTATTCTTCCATTGCTTATAGCTTGGAGCTGGCCGAAGCGGCGAGTTCCAGTTCACGCACCGGGTAGACGGCGGGTCGGCCAATGCTGAGGTAGGTGAAGCCGTAGTCGGACATTTTTTTCGGATCGAAGAGGTTGCGTCCATCAACGATAATCGGGTAGCGCATGGTGGTGTAGAGCCGCTCGAAGTCCAACGTGGCGAACTCGCGCCAGTCAGTAAGGACCAGCAGCGCATCGGCGTCCTTGGCGGCGGCGTATGCGTCGGCGACGTAGCGCAGTTGCGGGCTAGCGGGCAGCTCGGCTTGAGCGCGCTGGATGGCGGCCGGGTCGTAAGCGGCAATCGAACAGCCCTCGGCCAACAGCATCTCGACTAGGTCGATGGCGGGCGACTCGCGGATGTCGTCGGTCTCGCCCTTGAAGGCCAATCCCAGAACGGCGAGCCGCTTGCCACGCAGCGTCCACAGCGCAGTGCGTACCTTGGAGAGGAAGCGTTTCTTCTGCTCAACGTTGATATTTTCCACCTCGGTCAGCAGGTTAAAGTCGACGCCCAGCCCGTCAGCGACCGAGCGAAAGGCAGCAACGTCCTTGGGAAAGCAGGAGCCTCCGTAGCCGATGCCGGGGCTGAGGAATCGTGGCCCAATGCGGCTGTCCAACCCCATGCCGCGCGCGACCTGTTCGATGTTAGCGTCGGTCGCCTCACATAGATTACTAACCGCGTTGATGAACGAAATCTTCAGCGCCAGAAAGGCATTCGACGCATGCTTGATGATCTCCGCCGACTTGGTAGAGGTATTCAGCAAGGGCGGCGGCATGGCGGTGGAGCAGGCCCCTGAGATGGCGTTCGGCTGCGCGTAGTAGGCGCCAGAGGTCAGCGGCGCGTAGATGCGACCGAGCAGCAAGGCTGCGGCCTCCGAATCTGCGCCAACGACGATGCGGTCCGGGTGCAGAAAGTCGGCGACGGCCGTGCCCTCGCGCAGAAACTCCGGGTTGCTGACCACGTCGAAGAGATGGCGCGCGACTCCGTTGCGCTCAATCGTGCGGCGAATCCACTCGTTGGTGTAGACCGGCACGGTGGACTTCTCGACGATGACCTTATAGCTAGTCAACGAGCGGGCAATCTCGCAGGCGACTGCCTCGACGTAGGAGAGGTCGGCGTCGCCGGTCTCCGATTGCGGCGTACCGACAGCGATGAAGATAGCGTCGGAGGCACGCGTCGCCTCGCCGAGGTCGGTGGTGAAACGGATCTTGGTGTTGCGATAGCGATCCAGCAATGCCGGCAAATGGTTCTCGTGGATCAGCGTGTCGCCAGACTGGAGCGCGGCAACCTTGCTCTCGTCGTTGTCAACGCAGACTACATCGTGGCCGATCTCTGCGAAGCAAACGGCGGCGACCAGGCCGACGTATCCCGATCCTACGACTGCAATCCTAATGGGTTTATTCATGGCTTTTGCTAACGGATCCTTTAGACAGCGATATTTGCAGTCTAGTGGATTTTGCGAAGAAGCGGAAATCGGCCTCTAAATCGTACTCTTGTGCTTGAAAAAATCGAGCCTAGGTGTGACGCGAGTGAGAATGGGGGGATCGCGCCGCAACTGTCTCTTGCAAATTGTTTTCCTCAAACGGATGAGTCGGTTAGACTGCTAATAATGGGCCTTCAACAAAAACAGTCCTCCACCACGAATAGCACCCCCGAACAGACCCGACCCGTTGCGGAGGCCGAGGCAGCCGATGCCTCTTTGGCCGAGGCGCTCGTCACGCTGCGCAAACAACGCTGGGTCCTGATCTTATCCGTGCTGGTGGGTCTGTGCTACGGCGTGTACAAGGCGTATACCCAGCCCAGACTCTTCGACTCCCAAGCGACCATTGAGGTTCACAACGGAGCGTCCAATCAGTACAAGTTAGACGCTGACTCGTTTTACAGTAACGATGATCTGTCCAAAATGAACACCGAAGTGGCGGTTCTGAAGAGCGATTCGCTGATGGAGACGGTAGCGCGAGAGATGGATCTGGCCAACAATCCGGATTTCCTCGGGGGTAAAGCACCGACGCCCCGGCGTTCGATGGACGATCCAGGGGTGCGCGCCAGTGTGGTCGGAACGATACAGGGTAGTGTAGAGGGCAACATGGAGCCGCACTCCGAGCTGCTCCACCTCATCTACTCCCGCCTCAACGCGAAGCTCTCCTCCGACATCGTAAACAAGGTGGTCTTCGACTACATCCAGCGCAGCTACCACACGCCAGTGGAGCGGACCCGCATGGTCTCGCAGTGGTTGTCCAGCCAATTGGACGAGCTGAAATCCGAGGTCGAGCAATCGCAGCAGCAGATGATGGATCTGCAACGCAAGCTGGGAGTAATGGGATACGACGCAACGGCGCATAGCGAGACGCAGACCTCGCTGGAAGGACTGTTGACGGCCGAAGGCGCGGCCAAAGTAGCGCGAATCACAGCTGAATCACGCTATCGGATGGTCGCCGGGATGGACCCGAATACCATCGGCGGATCGATTGAGACGACTCCAGGCACAGCTCCCGGAGAGTTGACCTCGCTACGCAGACAACTGGCCGTTGACCGGACGAACTACCAGCAGTTGACCAGCACGCTGGGAGTCAACCATCCCCAGGCCAAAGCGCTTCAAGCGCAGATCTTGGAATTAACCAAACAGATCGACACGGAACAGAACCGGATGGAGCTACAAGCCAAAGAGACGTATCTGGCGGCCAAGGCAACCGAGGAGAAGACCGGGCAGGAGTTGAAAGCGCGCCAAGCCGAGGCCTACAGCCAGGGCGATGATCGAGTTCAGTACTCCCTCCTACAGCAGCAGTATGAACAGAATCGCACCCTCTACAACGGTTTGGAGCAGAAGCTGCGCATGGCCGAGGTACAGGCAGGTTTGGAGGCCATTGAAGTGGATGTGGTCGATCCGGCGCTGCCTGCCGTGAACCCGACTCTGCGACCGCGTTCTACCGTAATCCTGACGACAACCCTGTTCTTCCTGATGGGCGGTGTCGTGATCGCATTCATTATCGAGGGCTTGGATACAAGGCTGCACAACATCCAGCAGATCGAGGCCGTGATGGAGTTGCCTTCGCTGGCCATCATCCCTCGGGCTCGACGGTTGAGCGCAGAGCAGGCCGAGTCGCTCTCTCCTGCCGACCGCAACATCACCGTCATCAATCAGCCGAAGTCGCAGTTTGCCGAGGCGTTTCGTTCGCTGCGCACAGCGCTTCTGCTGGTCACCGCAGGCCAACCGCCCAAGTTTATTCTGTTTACCAGCGCCATGCCGTCGGAGGGCAAGACCACGGCAGCGACCAATCTAGCATGCATTCTTGCGCATGGCGGGGCGCGCGTTCTGCTGCTGGACGCCGATCTGCGACGCCCAACCATCCACCACCGCTTTGGCCTGACCGGCAAGCTGGGACTGACCACCGTCCTAGCCGGCTCCTCAACGCTGGAGGAGGCCGTGAAAAGTATTCCTGAAGCGCCCAATTTGGACGTTCTGCCTAGCGGTCCAGTGCCTCCCTTCCCCACCGAGATGCTTGCTTCCGAGTCAATGCGCGCCCTGATGGAGCGGATCGGCCAGATTTACTCGCACGTTGTCATCGATTCGCCTCCGGTGCTTTCGGTAACCGACGGTGTGGTTCTCTCGCGCATGGTGGACGCCGTGGTGCTGGTCATTCGCCACGGCAAATCCACCAAGAATGCGTTGCGCCGCTCACGCGATCTGCTGACCCGTTCGGGAGCTCCAATGGCCGGGCTGGTGCTCAACGCGGTCGAAGTCAACTCGCCCGACTACTACGGGTACTACGGGCATTCGGGCTATTCGTACCGCAACGTTGACGCCGAAAGCTGGGAGACGTCCAGCACAACCGAGGGTGTCGGCCCGAAAGAGAGGGACCAGCGATGAGCGAAGATTACATCGCACCTGCAAGCAAAGCTATAGTTCGTGTACCAGCATCGTCTGCGCAGCGGCGCAGAACGCTGTCCGGGCCACTGCAATGGACTCTGGCTCTGACGACCCTCCTCTGGGCGTCGGCCTACGGACAGGCTCAAGCGCAGTCCGGCGCACCAGCTTCTTCCAGTCCGAGCGCGTCCATCGCACCCGCTTCGGTGGCAGAGGCAACGCTTGCCAATCAGTCGATGCTCTATCCGGGGGAGGATTTTCAGCTCTCTCCGGGAGACCTGATCTCGGTCCGAGTCTTTCTACAGTCGGACTATCAGATAACAGTGCGAGTGGGGTTGGACGGCACCTCGGAACTGCCCTTCATCGGCAGCGTTCCTCTACAGGGCTTGTCCGTGCGGGCGGCGCAGCGGCTGATCGCAGATCGTCTGCGCACCGGAGGCTTTTACAAGGATCCCACCGTAATCCTTCAGGTCCTCGACACGGTGAACAGTTCGGTCGTCGTCACCGGCGAGGTCCACGCGATCATCCCCGTCTCCACCGAGCGGAGCCTAAAGGACGTGCTGCTAGCGGCCAACGGCCTGCCAGCGACGGCCAGTCACACGGTAAAGATCGTGCGCCCGGGCCTCTCCGATCCCATTGTGGTTGATCTGGGGACGGACCTTGCCTCTAGCGTTACGGCCAACATCCCGATTCACCCGCACGACATCATCCAGATCTCGCGCGCCAGCGTCGTCTATGTGCTGGGAGCCTTCTCGAAACAGGGCGCAGTGCCACTCGATCAAGCCACGCCGCTCACTCTCTTGCAGCTTGCCGCGCTGAGTGGAGGCATCAACTATGAGGGCCGATTCGCCGATCTGCATCTGATTCGCACGGTGGGCAACGAGCGCAAGGTCGTCGCCGTCAACATCAAAAAAGTGCGCGACGGCAAGGCTCCCGACCCGGTGCTGGAGCCCAACGACATCGTCTTCCTGCCAACGGACCAGATGAAGGCCGCTCTCAAGAGCCTTGGTGCAGGTGGCGTTATCAGTATTGCCTCGGTTCTGGTCGCCGCACGCACGTTCTAGTTTTCCGAATCATTTCTTTGCGACATAGAATCAGGGCCGAGGCCCGCACAGAATGGAGAAAGAGCAATGAATGGCGAGTCTGAAGGGCTGAAATCAGGCGCAACCCGTCGGGTCCGGTTGGCCTATCTGGTCAGCCATCCGATCCAGTATCAGGCACCGCTTCTGCGCCGCATTGCGCAAGAGCCCGACATCGATCTGACGGTTTTCTTCGGTTCGGACTTCTCCGTGCGCGGCTACAGCGACGTGGGTTTCGGCGGCGTGGACGTGAAGTGGGACGTTCCCCTGCTGGAGGGCTACCGGCACGAATTCCTCCCCAAACTACGCGACCATAACAATGTCAGCTTTGCCAGCCCGATGAACTACGGCATTGTCAGTCGTCTGCGCGGAACCGATGGTGAGGCGGCCTTTGATGTGCTTTGGGTGCATGGTTACGCGTCCGTCAATGCGCTGCACGGAATCCTAGCGGCCAAAGCTCTAGGCATTCCCGTGCTTCTGCGCGCGGAGTCGTGGCTGGGCGACCGCACTCGTAGCGGGTTGAAGCTGACCTTGAAGCGACGTTTTTTTGCAGGCCTAAAGACTCTGGTCGACGCCGTACTTCCCATCGGCACCCTAAACTCGGAGTATTGGCGCAACTACTTTGGCGATGACATTCCGCAGTTCCTGATGCCCTACGCGGTGGACAATCGTTACTTTGCCCAGCGCGCGCGAGAGGCAGAGTCAGGCCGCGCCGCGCTTCAGGCCGAGCTCAATCTGGACCCAGCGCGCCCCGTGATTCTCTTTGCGGGAAAGATGCAGCCGCGCAAGCACTGCGACCACCTAATCGAAGCCTACGCGCGACTCTCCCCCGCGCCCGGTGTCGACCCAGTTCCCTACCTCGTCATCGTCGGCGACGGCGACCAGCGCGCCGCGCTCGAACAGCAAGCCGCAGCCACCGGCTTCTCCAGCATCCGCTTCTGCGGCTTCCGCAACCAGTCGGAGCTACCACGCTTCTTCGACCTTTCCTCCGTCTTCGTCCTTCCCTCGCGCCACGAGCCCTGGGGCCTGATCGTCAACGAGGTCATGAACTGCGCCCGCCCCTGCATCGTCACCGACGACGTAGGCTGCGCTCCAGACCTGATCGAAGACGGCATCAACGGATGTATCTATCCGGCGGGCGACATCGGCGCGCTGACCGACGCTCTCCGCCGTGTGCTCGCGTCGCCCGAGATCGCCGAAGCAATGGGTCGCCGTGCCCACGAGCGCATTGAGCGCTGGGGCTTCGAGCAAGACATCGCGGGGCTGCGCCATGCGTTGCAACAGGTCTCCCCGGGATTTGAGGCTTAGAGCATTTTCATGGTTAGTGTAAGCTCTGGGTGCCCCATCCTTGCGGCGTACTTGTTTTTGCCGCAAGGGTGGGATCACACGATGCCCACATTACAGCAACAGTGAAAATGCTCTAAAGTATTTTCCGAAGATGATTATCCCGTCTACTCAGGCACGGACGAAAAGCGCCAACGGCGCGCCCTATACCAGCATGGGGCGCAGCCCCATGAAGGCTCGGGAAGAAAAAATTGAGGGCTGAAGGCCCGATCTATAGGGTCACGCCTCACTTCGCGCTGGCAAAATAACCGGTACGATAGCGCAGGTCGAACTTCGCCCCCACCGCCGCATCCGCCAGCCGCACCTTGATCCGCCGAAACTCGCCGCCCACCTCCGGCGCGTAGTAGCCCAACAGATACTGCGTGCGCAGGTCGTCGGAGATGTGGCGAAACGCAGGCTCCAAATCCTTCGGATCAACCACCGAGTAGTACTTGCCGCCGGTGTCTTCGGCCAGTTGCATCAGCGCGTGCTCGCCGCCGGTGTTGCGTCCCGCATCGGCCTCCACCGGCACGATGATGATCGAGTAGATAATCGCCCCAGCGCGCTGAGCCTCCTCGACCGCCTCCTCGTATCGCTTGCCCCCCACCGAGTCGCCGCCGTCGCTGATGACCACCAGCACACGCCTCCGCCCCGCCGCCGCAGAGGTCGTCGCCAACCGTCGGCTGGCCAGAAATACCGCGTTATACAGCGCCGTCTCGTCGCCGTGGCGAATCTCGCCCAGCCCTTCGTCGATGCGCTTGGCTTGATTGGTAAACGGAACCAACTCGCGCACATTGTCGGCAAACTCCATCAGCGCGATCTCGTCCTGCGGACGCAGAATTGCGCGCACAAAGTGCTTGGCCGCCTCGCGCTCCAGCCGCTCGCTGGTCGAGACCGTCTCGCTGGCATCGATCATCAGCACAATCGACAACGGTGAAGTCGACTCGCGATCAAAGTGCGCAATCGTCTGCGCCGCGCCGTCCTCGAAGAGTTGAAAGTCCTTCTGCTCGAATCCCCCCACCGGCGCGCCGTGCACATCCACCACATTGACCGCCACGTTGACCAGTCGCGCGCGAACGCGAATCGTCCCCGCATCCGTGCTGCGATTGATGGGCTGTGTCGTCGAGCCCTGCGCAGCTTCGTGTGCCGACGAGCCCGCTCCGGTCAGCGGTCCATCGACTGGTTCCACCGCTCCCGCATTGGGATGCGCCACATGCCGCCGCACCACCGGAGCCGCCGTCGGGGTCCCACTCGTTGTCGTTCCGCTTGTCGCCGAGCCCGTCGTCTGCGTCCCGCTCTGCGGCGTGTCCACCGTCTGCTTTGGCGCGGGCGTTACGGGAGTCGGCACGGCCTGCGTCTCCTGTGCACGAATCGGCGCACAGCCCATCGCAATCGACAGCGCCACGGCAAGAATTGTTACGCCCGACCTCATTGCGCGCCCTCGCTTTTGTCCCGCATCCACTCGCGTCGAAGAGTTAGACGCGTGCAAGACGCCGTAGCTGTACGAACCAATCCTCATCCGCCAAGAATACCTGCACGGCCCGTCCTCATGCACTCATCTCTCAGTGCCTTTTCACAATCGCTATCCATTTATGTGAATTGTTATTCTGAGCGGAACGAAGAATCCCCGTATTTTGCTTGCAGTACAACACTCTACGGCATTAGCGAAAATGCTCCAATCCAATTCAAATTCGCACGCAGAAAGAGGCGGACGCAAACCTCGCGACCGCCCCATTCCTTCTCTCCGTAAACCTCCGACGCGCCAAGCGTCAACTTGCCGACAGCAATTCCTCGCGCACCTCTTCGTCCTTGACTGCCTCGTGCTGCGTCTTCGGCAGAGCAATCGCCAACACGTCCTCGATGCGGTTCGCGTAGTGAATCGTCACGCCCGCAATCTGCTCCGGCGACAAGTCTTCGTCGACCTGCTGCTTGCATTCGGTCGGCAGAATTACGTCGCGCACCCCCGCCCGCTTGGCCGCAAGGAACTTCTCCTTGATGCCGCCGACCGGCAGAACGTTGCCGCTCAACGTGATCTCGCCGGTCATTGCCAGCAGCGGATGCACCGGCGTGTCTGTGAGTAGCGAAACCAGCGCCGTCACCATCGTGACACCCGCGCTTGGCCCGTCCTTCGGGATCGCGCCCGCCGGAACGTGGATGTGCAGGTCAGTCTCCTTGAGCAGGTCTTCGTCCAGCCCCAGCGAAACTGCGTTCGACCGAACCCACGTCAGCGCTGCCTGCATCGACTCCTTCATTACGTCGCCGATCTGTCCGGTGATGGTGAACGTCCCCTTGCCTTTCATGCGATTGGCTTCGATAAACAGCACGTCGCCGCCCGCCGGAGTCCACGCCAGTCCTACCGTAACCCCCGCGCGCTTCGTCCGCTCGGCGATCTCCGTATCCACACGCACCTTGATCCCGCCCAGAAACTCGTGAATCACCTCCGGTGTCACCACCAGCTTCTCGGGATGTCCCTCGGCAATGCGTCGCGCCAGCTTGCGGCAGACCGATCCAATCTGTTGCTCCAGCTTGCGTACGCCCGCCTCACGCGTGTAGTGGCGCGCAATCATCCCAATGCTCTCCTGAGGAAACTCGATCAGCTCCGTCGTAATCCCGTTCTCTTTGATCTGCCGCGGAATCAGGTACTGCGTTGCAATGGCGACCTTCTCCTCTTCGGTGTATCCGGTCAGCTCGATCAGCTCCATGCGGTCCAGCAGCGGCGCAGGCACCGTGTCGAGCTGGTTGGCCGTGCAGATGAACAGCACCTTCGACAGGTCGAACGGCTGGTCCAGATAGTTGTCGCGGAAGGTATTGTTCTGCTCCGGGTCCAGCACCTCCAGCAACGCGCTCGCCGGATCGCCCCGGAAGTCCCTCCCCAGCTTGTCGATCTCGTCCAACATAAAGACTGGGTCGTTGGTCTCCACGCGTTTGAGGTTCTGAATCACCTGCCCGGGCAGTGCTCCGATGTAGGTCCGGCGATGTCCGCGCAGCTCCGCCTCGTCGTGCATTCCGCCCAGCGAGATGCGTGCGAACTTCCTCCCCAACGCCTTCGCCACGCTCCGTCCTAGCGACGTCTTACCCACTCCGGGAGGTCCAACGAAGCACAGAATCGGCCCCTTCATGTCCGGCTTCAGACGACGCACCGAGAGGTAGTCGAGAATCCGATCCTTCACCTTCTTCAGCCCGTAGTGGTCTTCGTCCAGAATCTCCTTGGCGCGCAAAATGTCCACCTCGCCCGCCGACGATTTCGACCATGGCAGCACGACCAGCCACTCAATGTAGTTGCGCGTCAGCGAGTAGTCCGCCGCCATCGCGTTCATGCGGCTCAACCGGCCCAACTCTTTCAGCGCGTCCTTTTTGGTCTCCTCCGGCATCCCGGCGGCTTCGATCTTCTCCTTCAACTCAGCGATGTCCTTCTGCGCGTCGTCCAGATCGCCCAGCTCCTTCTGAATCGCCTTCAACTGCTCGCGCAGGTAGTAGTCCCTCTGCGAGGACTGTACCGAATCCTGCACCTCGGTCTGAATCTTGTTGCGCAGTTGCTGGACTTCCAACTCCTTCGCCAGATGCTTGTTGATCCGCTCCAGACGCGCCGTAATGACGTGCATCTCCAGCAGCTCCTGCTTGTCGGTGGTGGTCAAAAACGGCAGCGACGAGGCGATGAAATCCGCCAGCCGCCCCGGCTCATCGATGTTGATTGCAATCGTCTGTAGGTCGTCCGACAAGGTCGGCGACGAGCTGACAATCTGCTGAAACTGGCTTACGACGTTGCGCTGCAATGCCTCGGTCTCTGGCGTCACCTCGGGCTCCACCTCCTCGACCGGCTCGCACTCGGCAACCATGTACGGCATCGTCTGGGTGAACTCGCCCAGCCGCACCCGCTCGTTGCCCTCGGTAAACACAAAGAGGCTCTGGTTTGGCATCTTGACGACCTTATGCACGGTCGCGCGCGTCCCAATGTGGTAGAGGTCGAGCGATTGTGGCACATCCTGACGCGCATCCCGCTGCGTCACCACCAGAATCGTCTTCTCCTCGCCCAGCGATTGAATCAGTTGGATCGAACTCTCTCGCCCCACTGTCAGCGGCAGCACCGCATGAGGAAACAGCACCGTATCCCGCACCGGAAGCACCGGAATCGCGCGGCCCTCGATCGGGATCTCCGGCGAGTCGTCGTCTTTCCCGGCATTGGGCTTGATCTTGATCACGCTTACGAATTCATTCGACATTGAGTGTCCTCATATCAGATTTTCTACTATTAGACGCATCCACCAGCCGAAAGGTCGCAACTCTCACCAATACTCCCCAGAGCCCCATTGCTTACCGACATTTGCAGCACGTCGGCTTCCACTCTTCCGTCATCGGCTCAGACCTCTCCTCACTTCAGCCCAAACCCCGCCAGACGCCCCAACTCCCCATTGCCCAACAACAACATACGCAGCAAATCCGCGCCATCCCTCAAGCCGCAACGTACCGTCCCAGCTCCTTCAACATATCGCAGTGCCGCCCAACTGCCTCCAGCGCCGCATCGATCTGGTTAGACGATTCAAATCGCAGGTCGACAAAAAACACATACTCCCAAGGCATCCCCGGCACCGGGCGCGACTCGATCTTGGTCAAATTCACCCCCGCCCCGGCAAAATCCTCCAACGCCCGCACCAACGTCCCCGGCTCATGCGCCACACTGAAGGCGACGCTGGCCTTGTTCGCGCCCGCCGCCGCCGTCCACCCCTGCTCGCGCACCAGATAGTGGAATCGCGTGTAATTCTCCGTGTGGTCCTCGATGCCCGTCATCAGAATTTCGCCTCCATACTCGCGTGCGGCCAACTCCGGCGCAATCCCTGCCGTATCGCTCAGGCTCTCGCCCACCACATGCTTCACGCTTCCTGCTGTGTCGTAGAAGTTGACCGCCTCAATTCTAGGATGCGCCGCGAACCAGTGGCGACACTGGGAAAGCGCCACCGGATGCGAGATCGCCCGTCGCACGTCGTCCAGCTTCACCCCGGGCCGCACAATCAGGTTGTGCCGCACGCGCAGCAGGCTCTCGCGCGCAATCCGCACGGATTGAGCCAATAGCAAATCGTAGTGCTCGGCCACGGACCCATGCAGACTGTTCTCAATCGGCAGCACGGCCCCATCTACCTCGCCCGCCACTACCCGCTCAAAGACCTCCGCAGACCACCGGCAGGCTACAAACTCCGCCGAAGCCTCATCACTACCCGTACCCGCCGCCTCGCGCAGCATTGCCAACGCTGCCATGTGGCTGTTCGAACCCAACTCGCCCTGTATGGCAATTCTCACCGGAACTCCTCTGCATCAAACTTGCTATCGAACTGGTTGTCGTCCGTCTGGCAACCCCATCCCCACAACTCGCAACTTACCATATATCGCAAGCAATCGCCGCCATAGCGGAGAAACCTCACCGCTGGCGCCTCAGGAGAAACCTATGCTTTGGACAATCACCGTTGTACTCTTTCTACTCTGGCTGGTCGGCTTCATCGGCTTCCACGTCCTCGGCGCATGGATTCATCTCCTGCTTCTGCTCGCGGTGATTGTCCTAATCATCAGCGTAATCCAAGGCCGCCGCGTCCTTTAGAACTTATCCTGATTTGGCCGTATCATCCAATTTAGGCATTGTCATTCTGAGCGCAGCGAAGAATCCCCGCATTTTGTCCACCCGGCGATAGCCTCCCCGAGTTGTCAATACATCCCCCCGAACGAATCATTCGTCCGGCGAAAACCGTAACCGCCTCACAGGAGCACCCCATGAATCTCAGCATTGCAGCCGGAAAAATCGATCAACTCAAGGGCAAGGCAAAGCAGTCGCTCGGCGAAGCCATCGGCGACGACCGCCTAGCCGACTCCGGCACCGTCGATCAGGTCACGGGTGCCTCCAAAGAGGCCTGGGGTAACGCCAAGGATGCCCTCCATTCCATTACCGACAGCGTCAAGAGCTGTGCCGCCTCGGACCACGCCGAACCCAAGCAGCGATACACCGAGCAGCAATCCGAAGCCGCCGCCCACGACATCCGCGCCCGCCTCACCTCCACCGCGCAGAACGTCAAAGACGCCATCACAGCGAAGACCCAACAGATCCAGCGCGACCTCCACCACCCCGCGTAATCTCCCCGCAACGTAGCGGAGAAATCCGCTTCTGTCGTTGCCTGTTCTTCCTCGTCTCGCACCGAATTGTGGGTGCCCCATCCATCGCAGTCTCATCGCGATGGGTGGGAGGTAAGACGCTCGCACGATGAGCCGTTGTCTTTGTTTTTGCCGTTGTCTGTTCTCCGCTTATCGCCGCAGCAAAACATCCGCCGCAAAGAACGCAAAAAACACCACTGAAATTACGCCATTCAACGTAAAAAAAGCCGCATTCATCCGCCGCAGGTCCTTGGGCGAGATGATGCTGTGCTCATAGATCAGCAACACCGCAACCACCGCAACGCCCACCCAAGCCAGCGGCCCCAACGCGAACAAACGCACCAGCCAAACCAGCAGCCCCATCATTCCCAGATGCATCACGCGCGCGATCCAGAACGCCACCGTCAGCCCGTAGGCCTGCGGCACGCTGTTCAGCCCTTCCTTGCAATCGTGATCGTAGTCCTGGCAGGCGTACAGTACGTCGAAGCCCCCGACCCACAGCAGCACCGCCGCGCTCAGCACGGCAATCCGTACGTCCAGCGAGCCCCTTACCGCGATCCACGCCGCCGACGGAGCAATACCCAACGCCAGCCCCAGCACCGCGTGGCACCACCGGGTCACGCGCTTCATGTAGCTATAGGCCAGCAACACGGCCAGCGTCGGCCCAGCCAACTCCAGCGTCAGCCGATTCAGCATCGCCGCGCCCAGCACAAACACCGCCGACGACACCACGACGAACCCGGCCACAAATCCCGCGCTCAGCTTCCCCGCCGGTAGCGCGCGCATCGAGGTTCGCGGATTCGTCGCATCCAGTCGCGCGTCCACCAGCCGATTAAACGCCATCGCCGCAGACCGCGCCGCCACCATGCACACCACGATCCACCCCAGCACCGACAAGCGAGGCCAGCCTCCCGCCGCTAGTACCGCCCCCGTCAGCGCAAACGGCAGCGCAAAGATCGAGTGCTCCCACTTAATCGCCTCCAGCGTCAACCGCGCGCTTCTCCAAATATTTCCCATCCCTCCATCATATTCGACCGAGCCGTCGCGTCGTCCTCTGGTAAGCCGCACCACGCTCATCCCTTCCGAGATCCCCGCATTGCACCTCCGGCTGGATTAGAATGAGGTCAGCATGAGTCCTCTTATTTCGCAACCGTCATCGCACGTCGCCCCGCACACGCACCACGGCTTCCACACCGCCGACCCGGCACTGCGCGCGATTGCCGACAAGATCGAAGCCCACGAGCGCCTCAGCTTTGAAGACGGCCTCGCCCTCTATCGCACCTCGGACTTTCTCGCCCTCGGCTGGATGGCCAACTCCGTCCGCGAGCGCATGCACGGCAACGTCGCCTACTTCAACGTCAACCGGCACATCAATCACACCAACGTCTGCGTCGCCAGCTGCAAACTCTGCGCATTCGGCGTGCGCAAGGGCCAGCCCGGGGCCTACACCATGACCCTCGAAGAGGCATGGAAGACCGCTGGCACCGGCCTCACCGATGCCGTCACCGAGTTCCACATCGTCGGCGGCCTGCACCCGAATCTTGAGCTGTCCTACTTCGAAGACCTCGTACGCGGCCTCAAACAGCGCTACCCCAAGGTCCACATCAAAGCCTTCACCATGGTCGAGATCGCCTTCTTCGCCCGCAAAGCCAAGCTCTCGATTGAAGAGACCCTGCTGCGCCTGAAGGCCGCTGGCGTCGATTCCATGCCCGGCGGAGGCGCCGAGATCTTCGCCGAACGAGTTCGCCAAATCATCTGCGACCACAAGATTGACGGCAACGAGTGGCTGGAGACGGCACGTATCGCCCACCGCATCGGCCTCAAGTCCAACGCAACCATGCTCTATGGCCACATCGAGAACGACGAGGACCGCGTCGACCACATGCTCCGCCTGCGTGCCCTACAGGACGAGACTGGCGGCTTCCAAGCCTTCATTCCGCTAGCCTTCCATCCCGAAAACACCGCTCTCTCGCACCTGCCCAAGGCCACCGCCATGATGGACCTACGGCAGATCGCCGTCGGCCGCCTGCTGCTCGACAACTTCCCCCACATCAAGAGCTACTGGCAGATGGTTTCGCCTGCGGTCGCGCAGATTTCGCTCCGCTTCGGAGCCGACGACATCGACGGCACCGTCGTCGAAGAGAAGATCTACCACGACGCCGGAGCCACCACTCCCCAGAGTCTCACCCGCTCCGACCTCATCCGCCTCATCACCGAGGCGGGCCGAGTCCCCTTCGAGCGTGACACACTCTACCGCGCCGTCACCCGCAGCAAAGACACCTTCACCGTCGCCGTTTAGGGTATTTTCACTATTGCTATAGAGAAACTAGAGCATTTTCAAGGTTAGTGTAAGCTCTGGGTGCCCCATCCTTGCGGCGTACTTGTCTTTGCCGCAAGGGTGGGATTGCGAGATGCCTACATTACAGCAACAGTGAAAATGCTCTAGGTTTGTCATCCTGCCCCTGAGCATCGCGAATGCGTAAGGATCTCCGCATTTCGCTCGTGTCGCAACGCTCTACGAATTGGTGAAAAAACTCTAGTTTTTCCTTGTGCGTTGGGCTACGGGCTCCAACCAACCCTAGTTCTGACCTCAGAACGCTCACTTCCCCGCGAGCAAATTCCGACATAGCTCATCCCGATTCGACTCCGCAGGGAAAATTTCCCAATCAAATCAACACGCCTCTCCGCAAAATGTTACCTTAGGCACCGTTTGCCGGTAATATGCGGTTATATTGTTGATTTTTATGGACTTATTTCAATTTAAATCCTAAATTCAACCTAGACGATTTGTCCAGCAAATTCTTTGCAAGCACAGAGTTTTGCACCACTTAGAAATCACAACCATTAGCTGAAGAACCACGCAAAGGGAGCCTCACCATGAAGATCATCATTCGCAGTCTCGTCCTCGCTCTCGCCGTAACCGGAGCTATTGCCACTACTTTCGCAAATGCTTCATCGACCAAGACGACTGCGAGCATTAGCAAGACGAGCGCATATCCTGTTCCGACCTGCCCCTTGGACGACCCGACTGGCTGCGGCATCGGCGACCGAACCAAGTAACTAAAGTAACCGCGCAGATTGACGACAATCCCCCTGGGTAAGGTATTCTCAACTTGTCCGGGGGATATGCGTGTGACCTCAATGCCGTTTCTCACTTTGCTCTCGATTCTAGAGATTGTCCTATGCCTCGCGGCTCTGTGCGCAATCACTTGGAAGAGGCAATGGGCGGATTACAGAGCGCTGGGCGCATTCCTCGCGGTTCGGGCCGCATCCGGCATAATTCTCGTCACAATTATCCATCTCGCCGCACATCCCCTCGACGTACACAAGGCATATCACATCTATTTCCTCGTCTATTGGATCAGCTTTGCAGCCGAGTCGCTCCTTGTGCTACTGATCGTCTACGGCGTCTTCCGCCTTGCCATGGCCCCCCTCCATGGTCTACAGCAGCTCGGGATGCTGGTCTTCCGCTGGGCCGCATCCATCTCGATTGTAGTGGCGCTCGGCTCGGCCTTCGCCCCGGAGATGACCGGCATAAAGTACCTGATCGCCGCCATCTCCCAACTCCAACACACCCAGAGCATCCTCACCCTCTGCCTTTTGGTCTTTGTCTGCTATGCGGTTCGCCCCATGGGGATCCACTATGGCAGCCGCATCTTCGGTGTCAGCCTAGGCCTAGGCGTAATGGCCACCAACGATCTGGTGCAGTCGGCATGGCTTGCCCTGAACCCCAAAATGCATACGACCTACAATCTGATCAACGGTGCCGTTATCTGTTTGATTCTAGCTGTCTGGACCACCTACTTTGCTCTGCCAGAACCACAGCGCCGGATCATCGTTCTACCGACCACCTCGCCGTTTTTGCGTTGGAACCAGATCTCTCAGGCGTTGGGTGACAGTCCCGGATTTGTTGCGGTCGGCGGCGTCCCCAGCGAACTATTCGCACCCGCCGAGTTGGAAGTGATGAGCCGCGCCTCGCGCAGGATGCCCGCCCCGGTCCACCAGACGTCCGTGCCCGAACTCGATGTAACCTCGCAATTCCCCGATTCGCTCAGCGCATAAGCGCCTCGACAGACTACAGAGTTGCGTCGCAGCCCGCATAGCAAAAGATGCCCATGCCAATCCCGGCATGGGCATCTTTTGTTTTACTCGTCCGATCCGCGCACCGCGCAATCACTCGACTCTACTGGCGATAGTCGTGGTGATGGTGATGGTGGTGGTGATGCGGAGGCGGAGGTGGAGGTGGTAGTGGTGGTGGCGGAGGTGGAGGTGGTCCACCCGGTCCACCCGGTCCGCCCGGTCCCACCTGTACTACGATCTGCGCATCCGCTTGCTGCGGCTCATAAAAGCCGACAAGCACAAACAACAGGGACAATCCCAACAACCATCGTCTCAACGGAATCTTCATCTACATCCTCAATTCCACTAATGCCCAATCGCCCAATCCGGGCTAGCACTCCATCCGGGCTAGCACTCCATCAGATGCCGAATCCGCCTCACGCGGCCAAATCATTGCTAATCGAACTTGCCGCTTATCCCTTCCCTGCCCTAGCGCACTGCGCCAAACTGTTCCATCGGCCAGTAGACAAACTCCGCCTTGCCATAGATCAGCTCCCGATCCACGGTACCGAAGTCGCGGCTATCGCTGGCAATCGAGCGATGATCGCCCAGGACAAAATACTGCTGTGCGGGCAGAACCATCTCCTCCACGGACTTCTCATCGGCATAGCGAAGCGGCACATACGGCTCGTGCAGGGGAACTCCGTTGACGATCACCTGTCCCTGATCAATGCGAATCGTGTCTCCCGGCAATGCGATCACGCGTTTGATATAGCTCTTGGTATGGTCTCGGGGATACAGAAAAACGATCACATCGCCGCGATGAATCTCTCCCACGCGATAGGCAATTTTGTTGATGAACAGCCGGTCCTGATTCTCCAGCACGGGCAACATGCTGGTTCCCTCCACGCGCACCGGTTGGTACAGGAAGAGGATAATGAACGCCGAGACGGCCACGGCCACCACCAGATCGCGCAACCACGAGTGCCACTCGCTGCCCTTCGTTCCCGCACCCAGACCCGCACCCGCACCCAGACCCGTCTCGTGATCGCCCCCACCGGAGGTTTCCATCGCCCCCGTTGCCTGCTCGTCCCCGTCCATCCCAGCCTGTCTTTCCTCGATCACGCTTCCCTCTCACCCATAACCTTGTGCCCAATTATTGGGATGCAACATCGCTATCTGTTAGAGGCTGTTAGACGTTGCCGCGCGGCAATGGACTATATCCCGCGCACAATCCCCGCCAGCACAAAATTCGTCTACTAAATAGTACAGTCTCCCTCGGTGTAGTACATATCGGTGTAGTACATATCTGTATTACCAACGGCGAATAATCATTCGTTCCATCATTCGCTTGGTGCAGATGGCCTCTCCCCGTCGTATACTAGGCAATGGGTATTCTGGCGCATATTTATATTGCGTCTGGCACCCGACCATTAGGCAATTCAACCTCACTCCCACGGCGGCAAGAACCTATGGCTACACTCACCATGATGGATCAGACAGACGACACGCCCAAGCCTCCCGTAAATGCCGTGGAAGGCCCACAGGACCCCGCCACCGAGACCTCGAACATCGCATCCGAAGGCTTCGACACCAAGTCGGCGATTGAGATTGCGCGCATCATCAATCACGAAGACGCCAAGGTTGCAGCGTCGGTGCGCAAGGCTCTGCCCGAAATTGCCATTGTCATCGACATCGTCGCCCGCGCCCTGCGCGATGGCGGTCGCCTCATCTACGCCGGAGCCGGTTCGTCGGGTCGTATCGCCGCGCTTGACGCCTCCGAGTGCCCGTCCACCTACTCGACCTTGCCCTCGCAGGTGCAGTACATCATGGCGGGCGGACCGAAGGCTCTGGCCTCGGCCTCCGACGTCAACGAAGACTCGCCCGAACTCGGCCAGCGCGACATCGCTCGCCGCCGCCCCACGCGCAAAGACATCGTCATCGGCGTCTCGGCCTCGGGCAGCACTCCGTATGTGGTCGGCGCGGTCGAGTACGCACGCGCCCGCGGAGCCATGACCGCAGCCATCATCTGCAACCAGAACACGCCGCTGGCCGAGGTCTCCGACACCACCATCGTCGTCGATGTTGGTCCAGAGGTTATCTCCGGCTCCACCCGCATGAAGGCTGGTACCGCGCAGAAGATGATCTGCAACATGATCACTACCGGTGCCATGACGCGCCTCGGCTACGTCTACGACAACCTGATGGTCAACGTCCACATGAAGAACGCCAAGCTCGTAGAGCGCGGCATCCGCGTACTGATGCGCGTCTGCGACATCGACCGCGACTCAGCGATCCGCACCATCAAGTCCGCCGGAAAATCTATCCCCATCGCGGTCGTCATGTTGAAGGCCAACGTAGACAAGATGGAAGCGGTCCGCCGCCTCGCCAAGTCCGACAACAACGTCCGCCTAGCCATCGACGACTCCCGCCTCGAGCTCTAAAGCAACATAACGGCTCGGCAGTATTCACCACAAACTTATTTTGATTTGTCATTCTGAGCGTAGCGAAGAATCCCCGCATTTTGCTTGAAGAGCCGAGCAGCAGTTCTAAGTGAGAACAGAAGCCGACGCGGATCTTCACGGATAAAGCAAGACCGCTCTGTCTTTAATCCGTGTTCATCCGCGTTGATCCGCGGTCGGCTTCTGCTTTTTGTGCGATCTTCGATCGCGGTTGTTCCCTGCATACGCCCGAATTGCCCCCACTTAGAATTGCAAGAGCTGAACTTCGCGACTTGCGCGATATATCGCTACCAATATAAACTGTTCGCACCATGAAAAAGAAGAAAAAGCCAGTCAACATCTCGGAAGTCATCGCCAACCGCACTGCCTATCCTGCCAACCTCATCGCCCGCACCGATCTCGCAATTCAGATCATCGATATCGTCAAGCAGAACGGATGGCGTCAAGCCGAAGCCGCTCGTCTCTGCGGAGTCGCCCAGCCGCGTATCAACTACCTTCTGCGCGGACACATCCACTACTTCTCGCTGGACGCGCTGGTTAACATCGCCACCGCCCTCGGCCAGAAGGTCCGGGTCGAGATCGCCTGACGAATGCCGACCACTGACAAGCTCGGCCTGATCGCTGGCAACGGACGCTTCCCGTTCCTGCTACTCGATGCCGCGCGCGCCGCAGGCCTCACGGTCGTCGTCGCCGCCATCAAGGAAGAGACCGACCCCGAGATCGACGCGCGCGCCGCTGCCGACCCCGCCATTCGCGTTCACTGGCTCTCGTTGGGCGAACTCTCGCGCCTCATCGAGACCTTCCGCGCCGCAGGCGTGACGCGCGCCGTCATGGCAGGTCAAGTCAAGCACACGCAGATCTTCTCCAGCATCCGTCCTGACTGGCGCCTCGCCAAGCTCCTGCTCAACCTGCGCACGCGCTCGACCGACATGCTGCTCGGCGCAGTCGCCAAGGTGCTCGCCGACGAAGGCATCGAGCTGATCTCCTCCACACAGTATCTTGAGCCGCTGCTCGCCAAGCAAGGCGTCCTAACCGCGCGCGCACCCACCGAGGACGAACGCAAAGACATCGCCTACGGACGCACGGTCGCGCGCGGTCTCGCCACCTACGACCTCGGGCAGACCGTCGTCATCGCAGCGCAGGCCTGCGTCGCGGTGGAGGCAATGGAGGGCACCGACGCCACCATAGCGCGCGCGGGCTCGCTCATGATGCGACACGACGACGCGGCCTCCACCCTCAGCCGCGCGTTGACTGTCGTCAAGGTCGCCAAGCCCGCGCAGGACATGCGCTTCGACGTCCCGGTCATCGGCCTCGCAACCATTGAAACCATGGTTCGCGCCGGAGCCATCTGCCTCTCCGTCGAGGCCGGACGTACGCTCCTCTTCGACTCCTCCGCCATCATCGCCGCCGCCGACCGCGCCAGCATCGCCATCGTCGCCGAGTAATAATTCACCTTTTTCGACCGCCACAGCATCCAAATCTCTAAGAGCAACGCGCGGGCGCGCCGAGCCCATCCCATCCCAGGGGTTCCAAGCCCAAACCGGCGGAATTGATCAGGCCCCCGAAAACGGCTTTTTTTGCGCACAATGACCTGTTACATGGACGGTCGTTTGCGTGACACCTCAACAATGAGCCGAAAGAAGCCG
>Ga0182011_10001425_pt1 | contig 20980 bp, 17 predicted proteins | sample 711E1DmetaG_FD_120481 | JGI IMG/M metagenome (GOLD analysis project Ga0182011, IMG submission 120481) | Permafrost microbial communities from Stordalen Mire, Sweden - 711E1D metaG | ecosystem: Environmental > Terrestrial > Soil > Wetlands > Permafrost | place: Sweden: Stordalen | collected... | reverse complement strand
TGAATTACTCAACGGAGAAATCTTTGACACAGTAATCGAAGCAAGAGTTGTTACGGGACAATGGAGGAAACATTACAACACGGTGAGGCCACATAGTGCTTTGGGATACCGACCTCCTGCACCAGAATCATTTATTCCCTATCAGGTTGCCAATGCTTGATTGTGAAATAATACTAACTTATCATTGGCACATAAAACGGGGGCAGGTCAATTTTGAACAATGTAAATCTGGTTTGCGCCTTGGTTAGGCGGCAAGAAATCATTAATTGAGTGGTCGTTTCCAAACACCGTTCTTATTTCCACCTATATTTCCATAACCTACAAAGAGATCTGACCTCAAGACAGCAAATGACGAAACTTGAAAGAAACCTGAATCGATCGCATTCCAACTTATTCCGTTATTGTTAGTTTGAAAAATATAACCTTCACTGCCTAAGAAAATGTTCATTCCAGAAACAAGCATGGCATTTACCCATATATCGGTTAATCCGCTATCAACTGCGGTCCAAGTTGTACCGTTATTGGTAGAAATGTAAACTTTGCCTTGACATGTTCCTGCAAAAATATTCGTCCCAGAGACAGAAAGTGTAGTGGCATAGTTTTGCCAAGTCAAGGCGGTATTAACGGCTGTCCAATTTGTACCATTGTTGGTAGAAAGAAAAATTCCATTCTGAGTTCCAACAAAGAGATTATTACCAGATGAGGCAAAAGCAGCGACAAAAGGTTCTCTCGGCAAACCAGAATTGATCGTATTCCAACTTTTGCCACTGTTAGTTGAAAGAAAGACACCACGAACACCCCCCGCAAACAAATTCGTGCCTGAGACTAAAAAAGCATCAACTATAGTATTTAAGCCCGAATCAGCAACTGTCCAACTTGCTCCATTGTTGGTAGATACAAAAACGCCACCGGTATCATAAACTGCATTGTATTGAATCGAAACAAAAAGATTCGCACCAGAGACAGCTAAAGAAACAACCCCGTTATTTAGTGGCAATCCGGTATTGATTGGTGTCCAATTTGTACCATTGTTGGTAGAAATAAAAACCTCACTACCAACACCAGCAAATAGATTCGTACCTGACGCAAGAAGAGTAGAAACTCCACTATTCGCCGGCAAACCATTATTGACTTCGGTCCATCCAATAGAATTATTCGGCTCAACTGGATTGCTTGTTTTTTTACTACAACCATTGCAGGATATGAGAGTTAAAACTATACCGGTAATTATTAGTGATTTTTTCATGTATGTCTCTTGCCGCCTAACGACCGGCGCTAAGCTGCGGCAACAAAATTTTTCAGTCAACATAGAATTAATAATAGCCATACTTTCATATGGAGTTCCTTTTAAGGGCTTGGGGAATGGTTCAATGTAGGGAACTGTAATATTATTAACAACAAAAATCCCCAGTGCATTACCAACACTGGGGATTAGGGAGGCTAACTTTGCCATCGGGGAGATGGCGATACAACATACAAATCGCTTATGAATTTGTCAACTTGCCAAAGCGACCCTTTTTCAAAACCCAAACAAAAATAATAGAAATCGATTTACCATATAGGAACAAATAAAATTCTGAAAATAATTTTCTGGAAACCACTTTCCCCTTCAATCGACATTGATTCCTCTCCTATCCCGAAGTAGAAGCAACCATACCGATCCCTCCGGAGTCACAGGATTGAGGCTCAAATGAATGCTTTTTGGGTCCCATCTGGGTCCTCTTTTCTTAAGACCGTAAAGAGAAGCGCTCACGCACTCCTCTCTGCCATTACAGATAAACGACAGCTTTTTGTTGAAGGGATTGCCGGAGGGATGGAACGTTGCAGATGTGTTTTGAAATCTCTTTCATTGAATATCCTGCTGACAGATCATCGAGAAAGGATCGCTCATCATCGGTCAATGACGATAGGAAATCATTCGTAATCGTGAAGTCCAACGGAGTGATCCTTACCGGCAGTAGAAACTCTGCAAGCGTTTGTGAACCAGCATCAGTAATTATTGGCCGATCTACATATACTCGTTCGTGATTCCACGCATCAAGTGTCCTTTTTCCAACTTCTTTTGCCGGGAATGCAGATCGTCGATCCAGTTCTTTCGAACGGAAGTGCATCATACTTTTCATCAGACCATTGGTGCATCGTGATCCAAGACGTTGCCCTTCCTTCCAGGCCATCGTTACCAATTCACTTCTCTGAAGTTTGTCCCTTGAAAATTGCTCACTGTAATGCCACAAGTCTTCGTATTCTTGCTCGCTCATTGTGTTCTCCAAATGTGATTAGATATTTGGTCTACACATTCTTATTCCAGATTTTATGCGGTATAAGATTACGAGGGAGAGTTTATCACAAGAAAGGAGTTAGCAATGTTCACAAGAATTATAATTCGGATAGTAATCATAGTGACATGAGGAAGGATTAGAGAATGAAAACAGACACGAAAACAATTCTAAACTTAGCAAGGATATCTTATGCACCCAACCTCATTAATTCTTGAGAATATTTTACAATTAGTCTCTACAACAATCGAACACGCCAAACCTCTTCATCCGGATGTTCCTATACAGAACCAATTGACGAACTGTTCAGTATGAGTTGGATCAGTTAGTTGAAGATTATCGTATCACGTTTCGCCAACTCACAGAAGCTATCGGTTATTTAAAGCCAGTCGAGGAGTTCCGCAAGAATAAACGTGCGATGATTCGGCAGTTCGCAAGCCAGATGTTGAATGGAAAATGGGACGGATGTTTCGTAGAAAGGAGGATTTATGTTTCAAAATATCATCGACACTTTAGCTACAGCTGCTGCTAAAATCGAAACACTCGCATATCCCGACGCTGTTATCCTTTCCAACTTTCCGAGATCAGTGCAACTCGACTACTATTCCTGTGGTGCTAAATCCGTTTACTGCATTCTGCGATACTATGGAAAACACTGTTCGACGAAATCCGTTGAACAGCAACTCCACACAGACGAAAACGGAACAGATGTGTCGGATATCAAACGAGTGTTCAGGCGATATCATTTGAATTGCCGGACACTTCGAAAACCTGGGCTTCGGGATTTGAAGACTGCAATTGATGACAATTGTCCTGTTTTGGTATCGCTCTACGATTCAGAACACTATGCAGTGTTCGTTGGATATAGTCCGACTCACGTCTTTATAATAAATTCAAGTTTGGACTTCACTTCTGATGGTGTCGGCGATTTAAGGTGTGCTGTGCGGAAGGATAGATTCCGGTATGCTTGGGACAAATACGGTTTAGAAATAGCTCAGAAATGAGCTATTATTTTTTAATTTATACAGGTTCGGGGACTATGATTATTTTTTGTGGGGATTGAAGTGTCCAAGTGTCCATAGTGGCCGGGGTTTTTTCAAACTCTTATATATATATACATATACTTTTCTTATTATTTTATTAATTATTTATTTATAAAAGTAGTGGACACTGTGGACAGTATGGACACTTTGGGGAAAGTAATCGAAATTCAATAATAATTGTGTCCACTCTTTTATTTTCCAGTGGACACTGATGGACACTTCTCGCTTACCGGAACTGTAGTGCGTGCTGGTTCAGTTCAGGTTTAAGTTGATTTTGTTTACCGTGCTGTGCAATTGCTCAGGTTGGAGATGAGAATAGATCTGAGTGACGCTGGGCGAGCTATGCCCTGCAAGCTTCTGAACTTCATAAAGGCTTACCCCGCGCTGCACCAATACCGAACAGAATCCGTGTCGAAGGGAGTGAAAATGCAATTTAGGATTAACACCAGACTTGAGGACATATTTCTTAAAAACCTTCGAGACGTGATCCTCGAGATACTTCTTACCATCTAAATGAAACACATATTCACAAGCACGCTTTTTTATCTGGCGTTGGAATAGTTTAATAACCATTTTATTCATCGGAATTACTCTGCACTTCTTGCTCTTGGTTGTGAAACCTTCCGTGCTTTCCACATTAATTAACTTTTTATCAAGATCAATTTGTGACCATCGTAATGAGACAATTTCACCAAGACGCATTCCTGTAGCAAATGCACAAAGCACAAGGTCTCGAAAATCTGGATCTTCAATAGTATTATATATTTTCTTTAATTCATCCTCCGAAAAAAAAACTGGATAGACCTCAACCATTTTAGCACGAGCTACCTGCCGACAAGGATTTGAAGTGATGTATCCCCATCTTCTCGCAGACTCAAAAACACTTGCAAGCACTATATGATGTCGTCTTGCCGTCCAGTTGGACACCTCCGTCCGCTTCTTTTCAAGAAAGTGTTCTATCTCACGAACTCCCACTTTCGTGATGTCCTTGTCTCCAATAGCTTCAAGGAATTGATCCATACAATCTTTGTAACATCTCTGAGTGTGTCGGGTATGAATTGTTGCAGAATGTGTTTGAAATTCTTGGAAGAGATCGGAGATTTTCTTCCCCGGAACAGCTGGATCTGGATTAGTGGTTACCAATTCTTTGGGTCTAAACGTCTGTAGAAATGCGAGTGCACCGCTTTTTGATGTTGATTTGGTCGAAATCTTTTTTCTACGACCTTGTGCATCAGGATAAAATAAGTAGTAAATACCACCGCGCTTGGAGAAAAACATTTGGACCCTCCTTGTTTAGCGCTATGGAGGTAACCACTAAGTGCCCACTTGGTGCCCAGTTGAAGTTTCGGAGGGAATAAATGTCGTTTTCTGAGCTGGTGGTCGGACTTGAACCGACGACCTGCGGTTTACGAAACCGCTGCTCTACCACTGAGCTACACCAGCATGAAATTATCGGGACTGCGCTACCTTCAGCATGCACCGTTACATATTGAAATATAGAGAAAAAGTGCCCGCCGAGCAACTATAAATTATACGTGTTCACTTGACAATGAGTCAGCAAGTCATTATCATTTTGCAGATACATATATTCAATAGTTGATTCTTCTTAAATAAACATTAGGAGGAGTTAATGAAACCTTCAAATGTACAACTGCCGAAGGAGTTGAAGATCAACAAGATGCTCCAGCGAAAACTGGGAAGCACTGAGTCCAAGTTAAGGTTCAAAGACCAGAAGACAAATCGACAACGCATTGGCTTGAGTGTTACAGCAGGTCACGTTCGGGGAGGACATTCATTTCATTAAACACGATTGAGTCATAAACTCAATATATGCCTCATGATGTACGAGAGGCATTTTTCTATATGCCGTCTACTCTTTTAATGTATGGCACAACTTTTTCAGCTTATCGTTCTTCTGAGTGTTATTTCTCCGCGACCAAACCATGCCGATACGCAGGCGTTTTTCCATGGTTCCAGAGGCGAAATGAATATTGCATTGACTTTCGATGCGTGTCCTTCAACCACTCACGGCGGATTTGATAAGCGCATAGTCCAAACTCTTGTAGATTCAGGTGTGCCTGCAACATTTTTCCTAAGCGGTAAGTGGATCATCAGACATCAAAACGAGGTAAAGAAACTTGCATTAGTACCAGGATTTGAGTTAGGAAACCATAGTTATTCCCATCCACACTGCACTACTATTTCGAATGAGAGTATTCATCAAGAACTTGAACGAACAGAATCCCTATTGAAAAACATTGCTGGATTTTCGCCAAAACTATTTCGCCCGCCTTATGCAGAGACAGATCAACGAGTCGATTCCGTTGCGCAGAATATTGGTCTTACCACGGTGATGTACGATCTTGCTTCCGGCGACCCGGACTCTACTATTTCGAAAGCGCGCCTTATTCGTTATGTTGCTACAGGCACGCGCAACGGTTCCATTATTGTTATGCACGTAAATGGCCGGGGATGGCATACATCCGAAGCGTTGCCGAAGATCATTCAAGCTCTCCGCGCCAAAGGATTTATATTTTCAAAAGTGAGTGAATTACTTAAGACACAGAAGAATGCTGGTAGGTCTTCCATCGAAAGGAATTACCGGTAATACATTATTTCCGTTTCAACAGGACAAATGTCGTGTCATCTCTCAAATCCACTCCTGCTCGATGTCTCGATAGTTCGTTCATAATTCTCTGATGCATTTGTTCAACAGGTTCACCTGCACATTGTTGAATCAAGTCACCAATTCTATTCTGACCGAATTCTTTCCCATCGATATCGACCGATTCACTTACACCATCGGTAAAAAGGAAAATTACGTCGTCATGCTCCAGGAGGACAGATTGCGTTTCCAGAGAATTACTAAAACAAGTATTTTTCTGATCGGATTCTACAATATCGTCCGATGAGGATGCCATCCCAACAGCAATACCATGAGGTTGCAGCCAGGTAATCGAATGGTCGGCCGCCCGGCACAACAACGCCGGCGGATGACCTGCGCGGCAGAATTCCACGTTTCCATCAGAGTGCAGTTTTGCCAAGAGTAATGAAAAAAAATAATTTCGCTTGAGCTGGCCATACACATGAGAATTAAGACGAATGAGCAATTCTCGTGGATCGTTCGTTTCAGCTGCAAAAAGCTGAAGAGCGGTCTGCATCTTCGCGACATAGAGTGCAGATGAAATACCTTTCCCGGAAACATCGCCAATGACAGCCAATGTACAGGAATCCGGAAGATTGAGAATGTCATAATAATCACCGCCAACTTGTTTCGCCGCTTCGCTATACGCGATATATTCATATCCGGGAATTTTCACATCATGGGTTGGCTGGAGGCTCAGTTGAATATCCCGCGCAACGCTTAACTCATCTTTTGTAATAAGTTTGTCTGCAAGCTCCATTGCCAATAAAAATGTAATGATAATAAAAGAATAGACTGCGGACGCTATTTGACCTTCCGATATTGCAACAATAATAAACACAAACGCGACGGCATACATGAGTCGTCGTGGCGGTGTAAGTTTCAACAGGAACGCCACAAAAAGATGCCCAACAAATTTAATCGATCGCTTCATGCCCCTTCGTTCCCCCTCAACGGATTTCATGCTTCGTGCATAGAATTCGTACATTCCACGCATATCTTCGTTGAGTGATTTATTCAGATCGTCCCATGTTAGATCGCGGGTGAGGATATTATGCAAGCTTTGAAGGAAACGAGGTATTCGGGGAGTCATAGTGTCTATAGTCGATTTTCTCTTCACGCACAGTAATACGAAGAAAACAGGATAAAGTTCAACCTGGGGAGCAAAAGCTTAAACGATTTATTGTAATAATTCTTTATGTGGATTTATCATGAAAACTTTGTTCAATACAATTCTGGTTCCTGATTTCCTGCTCCATTCAATAACGCCCACTTTGGGTTTACTATCAATGAAATTCATTTATTTTCTGGTTTTACGATTGACGGATGTTCGAGAAAAGGTCGCACGTCATATCCTTCATCGGCGAGCTTTTGCAGGTTTGTTTGTAGAAATTCTACAATCAATTCTGCTGGAATTGCAGGAGCAACGCCATAAATAATATCCGTTCTACTTTCAGCGTACACATCGCCTTTAAATGGAATATTGGAATCAAACTCCATAGCTTCCCCTTCTTTGGCGGGAGTTAAATAGTATTGTTGATGTCCGGGAACTAATTTCATCATTCCTACTAATTCAAAATTCGGAACGCCATCGCGGATAGCAAGGATAATGCCGCCGCTGAATCCCTTGTTGAACACAGCGTCTGTGAGGAATGATCCATATTTGTCCCGATTAGGATTACTGACAATTGCTTTCGTCACAATTCGATATCCAGCAGGGTAGCCAAACAGGTACACAAATGCTCCCCATTCAAGTTCTTTCGCCTTTCCGATTGGATAATTGAAAACGGTCACATCAGGAACTCCAGAAGACTCCAACCTCTGTCCGACAAGTGCCAAATCATTTTCTTTATCGAGCGATAAGATTTCCAAATTGCGTGATCCTTGGATTGCAGCAACGTAATTTATCTGGCGATTTTTCAAAGCGATACTTTGGATAATTTCTGTTTGTTTCCCATCTACTCCGCGATAAAAAGTAAAGACCGTATCGCTGAAATCGACAACGTGTGCGCACGTCAATAAAGCAATCCTCTTATTCTGACAATAGATCACCGTCGCACTTCCTGATGAAGTTTGGTTTAAGTATACTTCTTTTTCTGCCTTCTCTTTGAGGAATGGATCATGAAGATCCACCATACGGATTTTTGCCGCTAATGGAAACACCAGGCTTTTATAATATACAATACAACTGATCATTTTTACAGATTCTGAAATCTGTTCAAGCTGTTCAGAACATCCGCGATAAGGGAATTCGGAATCATATTTACCATCGGTCAGCATCGGATATACTTCTCGATAGGATGTTGTCGAACAAGAAAGCGACAGCAAACAAACAATCACAAGAATGCCAAAGAACGGTATTTTAGAGAATGTCACTACTTCCTCTCGGTAAATTTAATTAAATTTTTATCTTTATTACTTGATTCCTTCATCACCATAGTATAAATGGGATGTGAAGGAGTGCATAGATGGCAAACTTCAAGGAAGCTTCTTTCCTCGTGTTCGGAGAAAGGCTTATAAAATATATGCCTTTGGCAACGGTATTACTCATCAATGCAAGAATAATAGCTGATGTAAAGATATGCATCGTTCCATCAGAACCTTGAACTATAGAGAGGATGAATGGTGTAATATCTGATACACCAACGATAGATGCTAAACCAAGCAGACCGGAATTTCCCATTGTAGTTTTCACGAATCCCGTTACGACTGAAAGAAGAATAAAGAGCAGAGCAAATCCAATTGCAGGGCGAATTTCAAACGGATTTTGCAACTCAGGTATCACGGACTCTACTATCGGTGATTCCTTCTTAAACATTCGAACAGATAACATAGCGCCAACCAGTGAAAGCAATACAAAACGCAGCCAAAGATTCGGGAGAAATGAGCCATTAATAAACCAGACAAGCATTAATGTACGCAAATACGTGACACTGCTTGCAAGCAATGCCGCCTGCAGCGCGATGCTTCCACGGGCAGGATTAATCCGCGCCATCCTTCCAACTGAAAGAGTTACCGCCGTGCTGGAAACGATACCGCCAAATATTCCCGACATCCATAAACCTAATTTGGGACCGAATTTTTTCTCTAATAAATATCCGACAAATCCCAACGTGGAAACGATGATAACAATTTGCCAGATTTTAAATGGATTAATATGAAATTGTGTGAAATCATGGTTTGGTAAGACAGGTAAAATAATGACGGTCACCAAAATAAATTTGACTGTTGCTAAAAACTCTACTTTGCTGAGCCGTTCTACGTATGATTCGAGCATTGCTTTTTCTGAGAGCAGCATGGTATTCATGACACCTAATGCCATCGCTATCCATACATCTACCAGCATTGCCAGTGCACCTGTGATAAATGTAAGTAATGCAGAGACCTCACTTGTGGTGCCAAATCGATCGACACGGATTTTTGCGACGTAAGCAATTCCTGTTAATGTGGCAATTGCTAATAATCCCACCGGCAGCATAGCGGTAGCCCCAATCGAATACAACCACGCGCATCCGAAACCAAACAAACTGATGATTGGATGTGTTCGCACGCCTCCGAAAACAAGCTTCCGGTCAATTTTGATACTTTCTCTTTCGAGACCGACAAGGAACCCGAGGGCAAGAGCCACAAGAAATCGAAGCTGGATAGTCCATTCGAATGTTCCTAATTCCATATTTTCACCTGCTCATGAATTGGGAAGAATTGCCGCTTCAATTTCCGTGATTTCTAATGCGAAGCAAAGATCATGCGGAGTGATCTCAATAATGAAGCCGCGTTTTCCTCCATTGATGTAGATTTTTTGCAAATCCAATATAGTCTTTTCTGCATAGACAGGCAATTGGCGCCTTGTTCCGAACGGACTCGTTCCGCCAAACTGATAACCGGTGTTGCGTTGCGCAGTGTTGGCATCACACGGTATTACTTGTTTTGCCCCGATGATTCGTGCTATCTGCTTTGTGGAAACTTCACGGTCGCCATGCATCAGAACTAATAGCGGCTTCTTTTCATCCGTCTCAAAAACCAATGTTTTAATGACTTGATGATCTGGCACATCGAACTCAGCTGCAAATTGATGCGTGCCTCCGTGCTCTTCATATCGATAGAGAAACGGAACAAACGTAATCTTTTTTTCGCGAAGGAAACGAATTGCAGGAGTAATTGGATAATCTTCTTTGAGCATGGAAATATTTTTATTTCACTTTCCTCATTTCCCACACTGTTCCAAGCTTTGATGGACAATGAATACGGTACACGTTTGCATCGTCCTTTTCCCATGAGGGGAAACCTCGCACAGCCCGCCATGTGTACAAATCGAGAACGTGAAGCAGGGCAAAGCATACTTCATTTGGTCTTTCGTACGGAGTTTTGTATTGGAACACATCACCCAATTGATGCTTACATTTCCCATGCTTCTCAATCATTTTTATTTCGATGGGTCCGGCTTCTTTCCATTTACTCCGGTATTCTTCCTCTGTCATTGAAAAATACTCCTTTCATGCGTCATTTTGGTAACTCTCACAAAATTACCGGTTCCGCAAATTTTGTAAGTTCGACCGCAGAAGCTTTTTCCACCTCCGCGTGGAGGCTGTTGCCGTGAGCATCCATCGTAACAATCACCGGAAAGTCTTTAATGCGCACATGCCACATCGCTTCCGGCACGCCAAATTCCAAGAAATCGACACCTTCTACTTCTTCAATGCACTTAGCATAATATTGCGCTGCACCGCCAATCGCGCTCAGATATACTGCGCCAACATCCTTTAACGCTGCAAGCGTCTTCACCCCCATCCCACCCTTTCCAATCACTGCTCGCACTTTGAACTTGTGAATGATTTCACTTTGATACGGTTCTTCTCGAATGCTTGTTGTGGGACCGGCTGCATTCATGAACCATTTGCCGCCTTTTTTAAGAGCAACCGGGCCGCAATGATAAATAACGCCGCCATCAAGATTCACCGGTGAATCGTTTGTCATTAAATGCTTGTGAAGAACATCGCGTCCCATATGCATCGTACCGCTCAACAATAATACGTCGCCAACTTTTAACGAACGCATTTGGGCTTCAGAGAACGGCATCGTAAGCGGAATTTCACGCCCTGTGAGCGGTAGACTTTCCTCTTTTGCCATGCGCATCACCGGCGTATCCTCTTTATAAAGCCATCGTTTAATCGTCCCGGTCTTTGCATCTAAAATTACACCAAGACGGCGGTACGCCCAACATTCATACGCCACTGAAACAAAGAAACTTGCCGGCAAACGATGATAAGAACCTATCTTGCAGCCGATGAGTGTTGACAATCCGCCAAACCCCATAGTACCTATGCCAAGCTTATTAGCATTTTGTAAAACGTAGTCTTCAAGCTTAGCAAGTTCCGGATTGGGGTTTATATCGTCAAGCAAACGGAAAAGCTGCTGTTTAGCATAGTGATAACCAGAAGCGCGGTCTCCCCCGATAGCAACACCGATGGCACCGACACTGCAACCCTGTCCCTGCGCCTGCCAGACAGCATGAAGTAAACACTTGCGTATACCATCGATCGAGCGGTCTGCTCTGCCGAGAATGGGTAGCTCGCAAGGAACAGAGTACTGAATATTTTTATTTTCGCACCCGCCGCCTTTCAGAATCAATCGCACTTCAATTTCTTTTTCCTCCCATTGCGTAAAATGCATCACCGGACAACCATCTCCGAGATTATTCCCGCTGTTTTTGCCTGTGAGAGAATCGACAGCATTGGGACGAAGTTTCCCGATCTTCGTCGCTTCAACAATCGCCTCCTTAATTTCTTTCTGCATGAGAATCTGATTTGTGCCAGCCGGTGTTTTTATTTCAAAGGTCGGCATACCTGTATCCTGACATATAGGCGCTTCGTTATTGCATGCCATATCGGTATTGATAGCCATTGCCTGCAAAGCCATCATCGCCTGACTCCCGGGCGTTTCGCGCTCAATTGCCCATTTCAATGCACGTCGGATATCGGGCGGGAGATTGGTAGATGTTTCACTTATAAGCGAGAGCATGCTTGTTTTGAATTGAGACATTGTTGAAGTGTTCTTTTCCTGATTTGTTTTTCTCACCTTAGCGATGAGTTTACGTTTGGAAACAACTTTCTTTCCAGTTTTCTTCGTTATTCTGGATTTCTTCATGGCAAATTACTCCAACATTATTGTTCAATTCGTATTCAGCCGCCAGCTTTAGTCATGAGACATTTATTATTCTTTTTCCATCATAGCGTTTTTATTTCACTTTCCGCGAAGATTTTACTTTTTACTCTCTGATGATTCACTTCGTATTTTCATCAATCCAATCCAACACCGTTTTATACCACAATTCCGAATTTTGCGGTTTTGAGACAAAGTGAAATTCATCCGGGAAGTACAACATTTTCGATTTCACTCCTTGCCGTTGAAGAGCAGTGAACAATTGAAATCCTTCACTTACGTCAAGTCGATAATCCTGCTGACCATGAATAACAAGTGTCGGTGTTTTGAAATTCATTACATATTCCATCGGTGACCACTTCTTGTACAACTCCGGATTCTTGTACGGCGTTCCGCCGAATTCCCATTCATCGAACCAAAGTTCTTCGGTCGTTCCATAAGCGCTTGCCGGATTGAACACACCATCATGTGAAACAATACACTTAAAGCGATCCGTATGTCCAAGGATCCAATTCATCATATAACCGCCGTACGAAGCGCCTGCCGCCGCCATACGATTACCGTCAATAAACGGACACGTTTTCAACACATAATCCAATCCATTCATCAAATCTTCATATACTTTGCCGCCCCAATCCTTGCTAATCTCATCCGTGAATTGTTGTCCATAACCGGTACTGCCGCGCGGATTTATCATAATCACAACATACCCTCGTGATGCAAACATCTGCGCATTCCATCGGTAATGGAAATCATCACCCCATTGTCCTTGCGGTCCTCCGTGAACCAGAAAGATGAGCGGGTATTTATTTTGAGCGGAAAAGAATGGAGGCTTTAATATCAATCCATGCACACGTGTCCCTTCGGCTCCATAAAACCAGAAATTCTCCAATGAGTTCATCTCCAGCCGGGACACTTTTTTTGTGTTGATAAAGGTGATTTGCTTCAAGTTCTTTCCGTCGATGTCTAATCTAAATAGTTCTGCTGGCATCTTGATAGATTCTTTTGTCATCACCATTGTCTTACCGTCCGGTGTTATTCGCAGCGATGTATTGTAACCTTTATCGAGAATCGCCGTTATTTTTTTATCATTGACAGTCACCTTAAAAATAGAAACATTGCCTTTTTCATCAACGTTGAAGAAAAGAGATTTTGAATCCGGCGACCATACTACGTCGTCAACGCTGTAATCAAACGTCTCGGTAAGATTCACAATTTTTCCTGATGCACGCTCATACAGAACAAGCTCGCGGCGGTCAGCCTCAAATCCAGCCCGCCTCATCATTCTATATGCAATATATTTTCCATCCGGCGAATATAACGGCTGACTATCGTTGGCAGGATTATTGGAAATGTTCTTTGCTGTTCCGCCGGTCACGGGTTCAATATAAATTTCATTATTCGTACTGACAGCGACAAGTGAATCTGGATTCCTGGTAAACGCAATTTCTCTGCTATCGGGTGAAAAAGCATAATCCCAGTTGCCGCCAAGATCGATAGGCGGTGTATCGTACTCACCGGGCGTCACATCAAGAGCTTTGCCGCCGGTTGTCGGCATGACAAACAAGTGGCTGCGTTTACCATCTTTCCACGAATTCCACACTCGATACGGGAGTATAGTGAATATTTTAGCTTTTACCTTACTCTTCACAGCAGCTTCAAGCCGCTTTGCATTGCAGTCTTCATCCATACAATCAGGGTAAACATCCGAAGAAAACGCAAACCATTTCCCATCGGGAGAAACTACAAGTCCGGCCGCTTCTGTTGCTATCTGCGATACTTTTATTGCCAGTCCGCTATAGGCCGAAATCGTCCATATTTGCGATGTACTGTCTCGCGTTGAAATAAAAGCAATATTTTTTCCGTCCGGCATCCAGCGCGGAGAACTGCTGACATCCTTGGCACTCGTAAGCTGGCGTACATCGCCTCCGGTGACATTGACTAAAAAAATTCTGCTGGTGGACTTGTTTTCGTCTTTTAACTGGAGGGTCACAACAAACGCTACGGTTTTTCCGTCCGGAGATATTTGAGGGTCAGAGATACGTCCGAAACCAACGAGATCATCGAACGTGATAGCACGCTTAGATTGTGCATCGGTTACCATTGTGAAGAGAACTGCAGCAAGGAAAGTCAACAAGTATTTCATACGGGCTCCATAAATTTGGAATCTTCCGAAGGTTTCTTAAGATTATTTTTCTTCCGCTATGGGAATATCCCCGAATACATTGATAAGTATGAATGTAGCAGAAAAACGAGAAACTCACAACGATGAGAATTTATTGTGGACATTGGTTTCAGCGGGGCAATGAATCTCTATTCACACCAGTATTGAAAGTTTCTAAATATTTATACCCGGTTTTACTATCACGCCTTTGTTCTTTCGCCCGTTAATTTTTGCAATGATAGGTCTTTCAAATCGAAGGTGACGGACATGTTTCAACTCTTGCAATGCCGGCTGTGACCTCAGCCAATCCCAATCAATAAATCCTAGACGGTGCGAGGCATCAACGGTGAAGTAACCGACACGAAATGATGTAATATTTTGAAAAAAATGTGACCCTTGCGACGGTGTCACATCGATGTCTTTGAATCCTGATTCAACAATGACCGCTGCGCCAGAAATTTGATCCCATGTAACCGGAATTCCCAGCCACGGATCCATGCTTCCCCATCTTCCGATACCGATCAACACGTAAGGTCTATTCTCTGCAAGAAGCCGAGCATTAATGCCGCTCACTTCTTGAGCGGTCTCTTTGCTTTTCGACCGCTCAAACCGTTCTGCATCCACAATCACAATATCATAAATATCTTGGATTGCTCCATTACCAAGAACTTGCTCGCTTTGACAAATGAGATTTTCACGTTTAAATTGTTCGACATCAAGCTCTTCGAATTCAAGACTCATCACTAAGGGGCGAATCTGCAGCATCGCAAATTCTTTAGGCGTACCGGGCGGTGTGTTCATATTGACGGCAAACTCTATCTCGACATGAGTCCCCATACCCCACGTTCCCATTTCAAGAAGCAAATCCAGGATTTCAGGCAAGGGGAATATCTTATGTTTCAGCACCGGTGCAAATGTCACTACACGTTTTCCTGCGCGTGATACGCCATCGTACACCGAATCATCTTCCGGTGAGTAAGTGGAGCCGACATAGTATAGTGTGTTATCTTCTTCTGCCGTGGTCAAATCATAATGTTTTATCATCACATCCGGTGTTTCATGATTTTCGTGGCTGAAGGTTGACGTCAGGTCAAGCGCAAGATATTCCTGCTGGGCATTGCGAATGGTTTCTTTCGTTGAAAAAAATTGCAATAGATGGCGCGGGAACTTGGGACAAAAACGCACTGAGTTGCGCCCTTCTACAACCGTGAATCCCAACCCCAAAGCCACTTGCACAATTCCATCTTCAGATTTCTGAGGAGGTACAGGATAGAAATTGTACGACTTTGCCACACCGGCAAATTCAGGATAAAATCGATTGTGATGCGATGTCCCGACCATCCGCTGGATGATAACCGCCATCTTCTCTTCTTCCATCCGGTAAGGTGTTGCATTCATATAATCTTTGGCTTTTTGAGCAAAGGTTGATGCGTAAACAAGTTTGATGCTTTCTAACAATTCTTTCAGCCGTATTGACGGATCTGAATTACTATTGGGGATCATGTATGTTTGGTACACGCCTGCGAACGGCTGATATTGCGAATCTTCCAGCAAGCTTGACGAGCGTACAGCGAGCGGCTCGTGTGACATTTCAAGAAAATCTATCAGTTTAAAAATTATATCGGGCGGGAAGTATGGCGCATCGACAAACCGCTGAAGAAGTTCATCATCGTTCTTGGCTTCAAGAACAATTTTATCCAGCATATTCTCTCGTATGAATTTATCAAAGACATCTGTTGCGATAACAACTGCCGAAGGGACGGATATTTCTACGCCTTCAAATTTATCACGCAAATTATAGTTATTGATAAGAGTATTGACGAATCCTAATCCCCGCGCTTTACCGCCGACTGAGCCGGTACCGATGCGTGCAAAACTGTTTTTAGGGTCGAATGATTCCTTGGAATATTCCGTGATAATGCCGCGCTGGCGTGTTTCTTGATATAAACGCAGAGCGCCGATCAAATCATCCCTCAATTCTTTAATGGTCGCAAAGTCTTCTACTTTTTGCGGGCGAAGTTTATGCGCCAGCCAAAATTCGGTCCTCGCCTTGAGCCAATTCGAAAAATGATTTCGCCGTGCATGGAATTGAACACATTCATCGGGAACTGTTTGAAGCTGCTCTTCAAGCTGCTTCAAATTAACGGCTCTTCCGACTTCCATTCCATCCGGAGTTCGAAAAATAAAATCGCCGAAACCGAAATGTGTCATAACAAAATCTGTCAGATCACGCAGTAATGTCGGTGAACCTTTTTGCAAAAAACCGGCGCCAAGTTCAGCTGCTTTCGTTGCTGCTTGCGCATTACCAGACTGTAGGAGTATGGGAATGTCCTCTTTTTTCACCCGCACTGCTTCAGCAAACGTGAAGCCAGCTTGAGGATCCTTCACGCCATTATGGAGAAAGTCGATATCAGAAATAACACCGAGCACGTACTCTTCATACTTTTCGAAGTACGTCCATGCTTCTTCATATGTCGAACATAGTAATATCTTCGGCCGTGCGCGTAATCGGAGGAATTTATGCGTAAGATTGACGCCTTCTGAAATAAGCCGCTGCGATTGATTGAGAATTTGCGTGTAGAGAAGCGGCAGGTAAGAAGAATAAAAACTGATATCGTCCTCTACAAGAATAATAACCTGTACACCGATCATTGCAGTATCATTTTGGACGTTAAGTTTATCTTCAACATATTTGATCATCGCAACAAGCAGACGATAATCTCCATGCCAGATGAAGATGCGGTCGAACACAGAGGTGTCGTAGTTGGTAATAATTTCCTTTTTCTCACGATTATCATACGCCAACAGAATCATCGGAATATCGATGCCTGTTTGCCGCACTTTCTGTGCAAACCGAATAACGGGCATGTCTTCAATATGCAGTGTTGTAATAACGAGATCAAAATTTTCCCCGGACGTGAGAAGCTCAATAGCTTCTTCACCGCTCGTCACATGCGTGATCTCCGGCGGATGGCTGAGGTTGAGAACCTGAAATTCCTGCCGAATCAGTTCGTACAATCTGCCGTCTTCTTCAAAGAGGTATTGGTCATAGAGACTGGCGACGAGCAGTATATCCCGCACTTTAAAACGCATCAATTTTTGGAACGATTTGATGCGGCTTCCATAAATATCTTCAGTGGATAATTGCTCGATCCGGTTCATAATGTTTTTACTCAATATAAATTTATTACAACAATGGCGCCGCTATCCCTGCAATGTATTTTTCAGTAGAGCAAAGATAAGTGCGCCATTTATTGTAACATCACAATCCTATAAGTCCCTGAGTTACACCAATCCCTGTTCGAGCATCGCGTTGGCAACTTTCAAAAAGCCGGCGATGTTTGCACCCATGACATAATTTCCAGGTTCACCAAAACGTTCTGCCGTTTGTACACACGTAGCGTGAATACTTTTCATGATTTGATGCAGCCGGGTATCAACCTCTTCTTTCGGCCATGGCAGGCGCATGCTGTTCTGGCTCATCTCCAATCCTGATGTCGCAACACCGCCGGCATTGGATGCTTTACCGGGAGAGAATAATATTCCGGCCGAATGAAATACTTTGAAGCCCTCCATCGTCGTGGGCATATTTGCCCCTTCGCATACGCACACACATCTATTTTTTACAAGTTCTTTTGCGTCATCCTCATCTAATTCATTTTGAGTAGCACATGGGATAGCGACATCAACCTTCAAACCCCACGGCCTCTTGCCTGGGAAGAATTGTACTTTAAATTTATCCGCATAAGATTTTACTTCGTCCTTTGCGCTCGACCGCAATTCAAGCATATAATCTATCTTCTCGCCTTTAATGCCTTCCGGATCGTACACAAATCCATCAGGTCCAGAAATCGATACGACCTTGCCGCCTAACTGGTTCACTTTCGTAACAGCACCCCACGCTACATTCCCAAAACCAGAAACTGCAACTGTCTTTCCTGCAATACTCATACCTTTCGTTTTCAACATTTCTTCTGTAAAATAAACTACACCGAATCCTGTTGCTTCCGGCCGGATAAGCGAGCCGCCCCAGTTCAATCCTTTTCCTGTCAACACACCGTTGAATTCTTTCGTTAGACGTTTAAATTGTCCAAATAAAAATCCAATTTCCCTGCCGCCCACTCCTATATCGCCGGCAGGTACATCCGTATCCGCGCCGATATGGCGGTACAATTCTGTCATGAAACTCTGGCAGAAGCGCATCACTTCGTTATCGGTTTTTCCTTTTGGATCGAAATCAGAACCGCCTTTTCCGCCGCCCATCGGCAGGGTGGTAAGACTGTTCTTGAACACCTGTTCGAAAGCGAGGAACTTGAGGATGCTCAGCGTCACAGACGGATGGAAACGCAGTCCGCCTTTATACGGACCGATAGCACTGTTCATCTGCACGCGAAATCCGCGGTTGATATGAATATCCCCTTGATCGTCCATCCACGGAACACGAAAGATAATGGTCCGTTCCGGCTCAACCATACGCTCAAGAATGCATGCTGCTTGATATTCCGGATGGCGCGCGAAAACCGGCTCTAACGATTCGCATACTTCTTCCACCGCTTGATGAAACTCCGGCTCGTTGGAATTCTTTGCCTTCACATGGGCAATTATTTTGTTGATATAGTCAGACATGACTTCCTCTCTGCCTCAACCAATGGATGATTTATTTCTACAAATAATGATTGCAAAGAACAGTCTTCTAATGATATAATTTTGAGGGAACCTATGGATGGAGAATCGCAACACAAGTTCTGTTTTCGGAGACGTGATTGCGTTATAGTTTTGTGGTGTTCAATATAAACCTTTTTCTATAAAATGCTACATGAGAAAAACGGAAAACAGGTCAGTCCGTAATAAGAAATCGTTATGGCATCAGAATAATTGCAAACGTCGGATTTTCTATAAAAAAAGAACGCCAAATCAGCATTGAGAGTGCTAATCTGACGTTTGTCTAAGTTAGACGATGAATTATCTTTTTCTATATCTGGACAGTTTTCTTCTCGAACAACCGTAATGCGTATTGAGAAAATTCAAACAAACCAAACAAGACCCCTGTATACACCAAATCGCCGGCAACGGTATTCCGGAAGAACGGAATAGCAAGCGTATAACATTCGATCAAACCTTGCCACGTTTTCGGATAGAACCAACCGCCGCCGGTAAGCCATACGCCGAAGTTGGTTATTATAAAAAAGAGGCTCGAGCTTAAAAGCGCAGATCCGATAATCGGTAATGGTTTTTTATGCGATTTCAGCCATAATCCTATAAATCCGATAAGAACAAAACTTCCGTAGACAAAGAGAATAGTATTATGGAAACCGATACACAGGTCGCTGATAATAAGCGCACTAAGCGGTACAACGAATGCAACACGTTTATCGAGATAGACACCTCCCGCCAACGCAATAGCCATAATCGGTGTAAAATTATCAGGGTGCGGGAGAAGCCGCGATAATGCCGCAGCAAAAATGAGAATTGAACCAATAAGAATATTACGCATACATCCTCCAAGAAATGAACTGATGAATAATACTGTATTTTCCTTTTTGAATCAAATCAATAGTCGACACCTACAGTCAATCGAAAAGTTCGTCCCGGCATTGGATAACCCAGCAGCACTTGGTAATCTCTGTCAAACACATTACTAACCTCTGTCCGTACATTCAATCGAATTTGATCGAATGGAATGACCGTCGAGAGATTAAAATCTGTCAGCCAATAATCCGGCAGCCATTCTGATTCGTTTTCACTAATGAAACGTTTTGATGTATACATTTCGGAGATCGAAAGATCCAATCCCAGAAATCGAGCTGAAATTCCGACAGTACAAACAGTTTTGGGAATATACAATAACTGCTTCCCATTTGTGGAATCTGTATTTTGCCGTGATGCAGCATTGAAAGTCATATCCGCAAATGCATTCAATTCATTGTTCAGGGACTTCAAGTCGTATCGTCCTTCGATGCCAGTACTTTGAGACCGGGGAATATTGAGCGGATAATACGATGCATTAGGAAGGATTCGATCACGGGTGGTAATATCGAAATACGTGATTTGAAATGTATGCATGCCAGTCCGGTCAAACGATGTTTCAACTCCAATGTCATAACACTCAGAATGTTCCGGACGCAAGGTAGGGTTTCCAAGCCATACATCGTACAGATCGTTGAATGTCGGCATCCGGAAGTTTTTACCATAGCTGGCTCGTATTCTTGTATCCCATTTTCGAATAATGCGAAAATTGAGGCCCAGTTTTGGTGAGTACGCCTCCTGCCCTTCGGATAATGCATCATATCGGATGGATTGATACAGCGAAAGACGATCAAGGCTTTCTGATTCCCATTGGAACAACATTTCATTCGATGTATAGAGAGAGCGCTGGATCCGTTTGATTATAGCATCCGGCAGCATTCCTTCAAGATGGCCTTCGACAAACTCTCCCCCAATAATAATACGATCCCATGCGGCTGCGACCCATTGAAGCTGGGGATTCAATGTTTGAAGTGTTGTTTTTGTTTGAGAGTAGTACTTCTGGAAATCGTACGTCATTCCCATGTTGACACTAAAAGATAGGCCATTCAAATGGTTGGAATGGTAAGATGCAACCGTTGTAACTGCATCGTCATCTTGCCGTAAATTAGATACGAAGGTTAGCGAACCAGGTGCGCCTTGATTCGATTTGACCCTCTGGATTGAAAAT
>Ga0182011_10001424_pt1 | contig 20991 bp, 14 predicted proteins | sample 711E1DmetaG_FD_120481 | JGI IMG/M metagenome (GOLD analysis project Ga0182011, IMG submission 120481) | Permafrost microbial communities from Stordalen Mire, Sweden - 711E1D metaG | ecosystem: Environmental > Terrestrial > Soil > Wetlands > Permafrost | place: Sweden: Stordalen | collected... | reverse complement strand
TCCGACGCGGCCTGTGACACAGGCTCTGTTTCGCCCGAATGTGACTCACGACTACGAGAATGGGCTGGCCGATCTGCTGGATGTCGTCGGGCAGAACTATCGCGAGAACGAGATTCTGAAGGCACACGCGGACAAGCCTACGCGCAAGATCGTTGGCACGGAGAACACGCATGTGCGCGAGCAGTGGGTCGCAATGCGCGATCATCCAGAGTACTCTGGGCAGTTTGTGTGGACCGGCGTCGACTACTTGGGCGAGTCGCGCACTTGGCCGACGATTGGCTCGGGTTCCGGGTTGCTGAACTCGGTCGCGCTGCCGCATGGACGCGCCTACGAGCGTCAGAGCTGGTGGAGCGATAAGCCGATGGTCGCGATTGTGCGGCGCATCGCGGTACAGAAGCGTGCGCCCACTGATCCGGGCTACGCCAATGCCACGGCGACCAATCAGGGCGCAGGACCGGGAGCCGCAGCGCCGCCACCCGATCCTACGGTGCGATTCTGGGAGCCGGTGCTGCACGACTGGACGCCGAAGGACCTTGCGCCGCACGACGAGAACGTCGAAGTCTACACCAACGCTGAAGAGATTGAGCTGTTTCTGAATGGCAAGTCGCTGGGCACGCAGAAGCTCAACGCTGACGCAAAGCCCATTGTCTATGCGGTACCGTTCGAGGCGGGAACGCTGAAGGCGGTGGCGAAGAGCGGCGGCAAGATTGTTGCCACCGATGAGCTAAAGACTGCGGGCAAGCCGGCGCGGATCGTCTTTGCGGCGGACCTGCCGACCGTGCCGCTGACGCCGGATTGGAACGACGTTCGCTATGTGACGGCGACGCTGGTTGATGCAGACGGGACGCGCACTCCCGACTCGACCACAATGGTTCACTTCGCGGTTACGGGACCGGCAACGATTGTCGCCGTCGACAACGGAAACTTGAACGACCACGATCCGTTCCACGGGAACGAGCGCAAGCTCTACTTCGGCAATGCGCTGGTGTTGGTGCGGGCGACGGCGGCGACGGGCAAGATAACGGTTACGGCTAGCGCGGAGGGGATTCCGTCGGTGGTGGTCACGTTGATGGCGGGACCGATCAGCGCGGAGGATAAGGCGATTGCGAAGACCTCGGCGATGGGGCGCGGATTTTGATTGTGCAACGTGCCAAGTCTTTGATCGCGTAAATTTGTGCGATCCCACCCTTGCGGCAAAAACAAGGTACTTCGTACCGTTCTCGAATACGCCGCAAGGATGGGGCACCCACGGTTGTACAACTTCAAGCGGTCAGGGAGTTCTTCCTATAGCGTAGATTGTTGCGGCACGACGAAATGCGGGGATTCTTCGCTGCGCTCAGAATGACAATCATTAAATTCTCTATAGCGACAGGAGAACTGCTCTTAGTACCGCGACCACATGAAAAGGTCGTCAGGAAAGCAACAGCAGATCCCTTCGGGATGACAAACTAGGAAAACAACAGCAGATCCCTTCGGGATGACAAACTAGGAAAGCAACAGCAGATCCCTACGGGATGACAAACTAAAAAAGTACGCGGTTACATCATCACACGGTCGCGGTACTCTTGCCCTGAGTCAGAAGTTCGTTGAAGTGTTGAAGTATAGGTCGGGCTTTCAGCCCTCAATGGTTCGAATGCACTTGTTTCCTAGGGCTTCGCCCTAGGCTGATATATAACGCGCCGTTGGCGCTTCTCGGGTAGATCGAAGTACCCTTTGTTCATTTTGTTGTCGCAGAATTCGTTTTTGCGGGAACAAATTGTTGGCGAGCGGGGTCTATCATTGAGGCGTGAGTTGCGGGGCAGTTTTCGCGCTGCTCTCGTTTTTCGTTCTATGCAGTAGAGCGGTTCCCGTAATGGTGTATGCCGTAGAAGAACGACAAAAAGCAGATTCCTCCGCTTCGCTACGGAATGACAAAAAACTGGTCTACATAAATTCGGGAACCGCTCTAAGACTCTTCAGTTGGAAGGAATGACCCGCGTGCGCAATTTGATTGGCTTCTCTTCTTTTCTTCTTGCCTTCACTCTTGCTGCTGGTGCGCAGCAACTCGTCGCGCAGCAGACTGCCGCAAAGCCCGCTGCGAAGGCGGCTGCGAAGGCGGCACATGCAGAGGCGGCGGCTTCCAGCGCGCTTCCGGTGACGCGCGTCTCGCTGTACAAGAACGGGGTGGGATTCTTCGAGCACTCGGGACGAGTGACGGGCGACCAGTCGGTGACAATTGACTTTACGACGGCGCAGTTGAATGACGTGCTGCAATCGCTGACGGCGATTGACCTGAACGGCGGGAGGATCGCTGGCGCGGGGTACAACTCGACCACCCCGCTGGAGCAGCAGTTGAAGGCGCTGCCGTTGGCGTTGGGGGAAGATCCGACGGCGGTCGATTTCTACAACGCGATTCGCGGCGCGCGCGTGGAGGTGCATGGACCGGGCGCGACGATTAGCGGGCGGCTGTTGAATATTGAGCTGGTCACTACTCCCGAGGGCGACAACAAGCCTGCGCAGGAGAAGCGGCTGATTACTGTGGTCGGCGAGGGCGGCGAGGTTCGCACGGTGGAGCTGACATCGGCAACCGAGGTGCGGTTGCTGGACGCCGACCTGCACAAGGACGTGACGCGCTACCTCGAACTGCTGGCTAGTACGCGCAATCAGGGGCTGCGGCATTTGACCTTGCAGGACAATGGAACCGGCTCTCGCGAGCTGCACGTCAGCTACATCAGCGAGGTGCCAATCTGGAAGTCTACCTACCGGATTTTGTTCAGCGAGCCGAAGACGGCGGACGCTTCTACCAAGCAGACAGCGACTTTGCAGGGCTGGTCGGTGGTGGACAATACGACAGGGGCGGACTGGATCAACGTGAAGCTGTCGCTGATTGCGGGCGCGCCGCAGAGCTTCATTCAGCCGCTCTCGGTGCCGTACTACTCGCGTAGGCCGGAGATTGGTCTGCCGCAGGAGGCGCAACTCACGCCGCAAACGCATGAGAGCGGGGATAGTGAAGCTGAGGATAAAGTTTCTAGCGAGTCAGATAGTGGACTGCATGCTCCTATGAAGGTTCCAAAAGATATAAAGATGATTCGCGAGAATAGCGCCCAGGGCGTCGCTGGAATGGGGTCTGGCAGCGGCTCTGGACTTGGACCTGGCGTTGGCGGTAATTACGGCGGTGGCGTTGCGGGTGGATTGTTTAGCAGCCTCAACACCCAAGCCGGCAATGTCAGTGTCACGGAAGATAAAAGCTACTCGGAGCTTGCGGAGAAATCTGTAACGACTAAGACGACTACAGCTACTTTTGATGATTACTTTGCGTACAACTTGACCGAGCCGATTACGATCCGCAAGAACGAGTCGGCGATGGTGCCGATCTTGCAGACGAAGATCGATGCGGAGCGGGTGACGCTGTGGTCGGCGAAGCAGCCGACACCACTGCGGGCGCTGTGGATCACCAACACGTCGGACCTGACGCTGGATCGCGGATCGTTCTCGATTGTCGAGGACGGAAACTTCGGCGGCGAGGGGTTGCTGGACCCGATCCATCCGGCGGAGAAACGACTGCTGTCGTACGCGGTGGATCAGGCCGTGCGCGTGACCACCGATTACGCGCACAATACGCGCCGCGTCGAGCGGATTACGGTGTCGAAGGGCGTACTGCACGAGACCACGCTGGACGTCAGCGAGGTGGAGTATCTGGTGCACAACGCGGCGAGCGATGCGCGGACGGTGGTCGTCGAGCAACCGGCGCGCACGGGATGGACGATTGACTCCGATCCCAAGCCGGTTGAGACGACGGCGACCGCCAACCGCTTCCGCGTGGAGGTGCTGCCGAACCAGACCGTGCGGCTGCACATCGGCGAGCGGCACGAGGGACGCAGCATCTACTATCTGACCAATTCGAACGACAACCAGCTTGTGTACATCATCAATCAGGCGGGCGACGGCACGGCGGTGAAACAGGCGTTGCAGCCGATCCTCGATGCGCGGCGGCATGTGGCTGACTTGCAGGGCGCGGTCGATAAGGTCAACGAGCGAATGAAGTCGCTGCATGCGGATGAGGAGCGGCAGCGCGCCAACATTACGGCGCTGGCCAACGCCGACAAGAGCTCGCGCGAGCGCTTTGTGCGCGACCTGAATGCGACCGAGGACCAGATCGCGGGCGCGCAGAAGGAGTTGACTACGGCGCAGACGAATCTGCAAGCGGCGAAGGACGATCTGGCGAGCAAGATTGCGTCGTTGCAGATCGACGAGAAAATTTAGAGCAGTTTAGCTAATGATGTAGACTGTGGCGCGGCGAGAAAAATGCGGGGGTTCTTCGCTTCGCTCAGAATGACAATATGTTTTGGTCTACACCAATTCCGAAACCGCTCTTGGCCTGAATTTGTGCGATCCCACCCTTGCGGCAAAAACAAGTGCGCCGCAAGGATGGGGTACCCGCTTCGGCACAACAGCAGGCGGTCTGCGATCTAGCGCGGAGGCTGGCCTTCTTCTTCGATGCGGCGGATGAAGTAGCCGACGGCGAGGCCACGTGGAATCGCTGAGGTGTAGACGGCGCTGTTGGCGGTGGACAACTGCGGGGATTGGGGCCAGCGGTCTAGCGCACGCTGTAGGCGGTTGAGGTCGATTAGGTGGCGCGCGCCTGGGCTCTGCGCCTGTCTCGCGAACTCGTCCGTCAGCTCGCCGCGAATCCGGCTGAGGGACTCGTACCAGTCGGCGGACTGTACGCCTCGTTGCTGACGATTGAGCGTGGCTTCGGGTAGACGTCCGCGCATGGCACGCCGCACCAGCGAACGGCCCATGCCGCCCGCGATGAACTGCTCTTGCGGGATGGATGCGCAGAACTCGAAGAGGCGCTTGTCTGCCGTGGGATCGCGGGTGTCGATGCCCCAGCCAGCGGCCATTGCGGTGTTGTAGTCTCCGTACTGGTTCTGGGGAAACTGCGTCTCCATCAGGTGGGGCAACTCGGTTAGCCGCGTAAATCGGTAGCGGCGGAACTGCTCGCGCGCGTGGAACTGGCGCGCGCGGTCGGGACGCATGGCGCTGCCATCGACGTTGGCCGCGAGGATTTGCGGGTCGACGAGTTTGCGCAGCGGCCAGGGAAGCACGTCGAAGAGGGTCAGCGACACGGCGTCGCGTCCCGAGGAGACTCCCATGCGACGCATTCGCAGGAATTGGCGCAGGGTGTCGATCCAATGGCCACGGCGAAAGCTCTGGCGTAGCAGGTCCGCGCCCGAGTAGCTGAAGGCGAAGTTGCCTAACGCTCCGTTCAAAATTACTTTGACGCCGTTGGCGCGGGCGTGGTCGTAGATGAGATTGCTCCACACGGCGTTGAGCGCGGCGGCGTGCGGCAGGTCGAGCAAGGGGTAGAGGCGAGCTAGTTCGCGTAGCAGGTTGGAGCCGGTCGAGTCGATGCGGACGTGATGCATGTTGGCGTAGAGCGCTGCGACCTCGGCGGCGTACGGTCCCTCATTGGTGATGGCGTTCGGCGATGCGAGCGGGGAGAAAGTGGGGCAGGGAACTGCGGTGTAGGCCGTCAGCGTAACACTATTTGTGAGATTCGTAACACCGCCGGACGATAGCAGGCGCGCTGCTGTGGCCGCGACGGAGCCGCTGTCCAGCCCCGCGCTCAATTCTGTGGCGATGCCGCCGGTGGTGCGCAGACGACAGCGCACGGCCTGGTCGAAGATCTGTAGAAAGGCTTCGACGTAATCTTCGTCGCGCGCGAATCGTATGGGCGGCAGGCGGTCGATCTGCCAGTAGCGGCGATCAACGGCACCGTCGCGAGTTACGGTCAAACAATGGCCCGGGGCAAGCGCCTGCACGTCGCGGAAGCGAGTTGCGGGAAGCTCTGGCGGCAGGCTGATGAGGTCGCGGGCCAGTTGCCGCTCGTCAAGTTCGCTGGAGACGCCGGGGCAGGCGCGGATGGCGCGCGATGTGGTGGCAAAGGCAAAAAAATCAGCGGTCTTGCGATAGTAGAGCGGACGGTCGCCGGCGTGGTCGCGGGCCAAGAAGAATCGCTCGGCCTGCGCGTCCCATACGGCGAAGGCAAATGAGCCGACGAGATGATCGACGCAGTCTTCGCCCCATTGCTGCCATGCGCGCAGAAGGAAGCCGGAGTCTGGCATTGCAGTCGCTTTGGTCGCATCAATGTCGAGCAGCGAGGCAAGCTCGGCGCGATTGTCGATGCGTGCGTCAGCGACCAGCCAGCCGGTCACGGGAGGAAGAGGATCGATGGAGGAGCGCTGTAGAGAGCGCACAAGCAGAGGCTGCGACTCCAATTCATCTTCGGCGGTGATCTTCAGTAGGAGATGCCCCAACGCAACTTGGCGCGAAGCATTGGGGGTGGAGTCGTCAGCCAGCAGGCGAGAGCCATCTGGTCCATGAGCCGCCAGCGAGCGGAGCATCTGTGCGCACACAGTTCGCGGATGTGTGTCGCCGTTCAGTCGCCAGAATCCGCAGATTGCGCTCAAGGAGAACCTTGCAAAAATCGCTAGATGTTTTGAGGACAAGATGGTTTGGTAAAGGCCTGGCCGCAAAGGGGAAACGACCCGGGCCTAAAGGCTCCTGCTCCCTCTGATAGAGCCTATCTGCAACTGTAGTACTAGTACCGCGACCGGGTGAAAAGGTCGTCAGGAAAGCAACAGCAGATCCCTACGGGATGACAAACTAAAAGAGTACGCGGTACATCATCACACGGTCGCGGTACTAGGTTCTGCAACCGTTTGAGACTCCACCCCATTTGTCACATGAAAAATCCGCACTACCTGCCAGCGCGGTATTGATTGGGATGGTGTGTAGCGTCGGCGTCTTCCATGGTTTTTTGTCTGGCTTGGGTAGATCGGATGTGGGTAAAGAGGGACAAATGCGTTCGACTAATGTTGCCATGTAAGATCTCCTACTGTTGCCACAATTGCTGAATATAATAGCTATAGCTTTTGGATTCGTCGTGTGGAAAATGCTCTGAATCCTCCTAGATGGTAGTTAAGCCAGCAGGGAACATACAACGAAAACTTTGCGTTTTGCACTTGCAACGTAGTACCTAAGTCATATTGTCTATACATTAATCATACTGCTGTAATCTAAAATTATTTACACGCTGCTCGGGGTTTGGTCTGCAACTTGCGTTGTAGCCTCGCCTCCTCTTCCGGTCTGCTGGCGTGGGTAGGTATGGTCCCATGAACTCGGCAGCGTTGAAGTATCGTCTTGGGTCGTTTCTGCTCCTGTCGGAGATTTCGCTGCCGGAGTTGGAAGCGGAACCGCTTGCCGCTGACTCCGCCGCCGGACTAGATGCTTCTGATACGGAGGCCGTCAGCATCCGCATTGGCCCGGTTCCCGAGCGCATTGAGGGGATTGTGGCCAACGAGAGCCGCTGGTGGGCCTCGCGCACCGAATACTTACAGCGCATCCCAGGGGTCGCCAACTTTCTGGTTCGCAACGGGCGCGAGATTCTGGTCGAGCCCGCAGCGAACGCATCCGCGGAAGAGATCCGCGCCTACCTACTGTCGCCGATCTTTTCAGCGTTGTGCCATCAGGCGGGGATGTACTCGCTGCACGCTAGCGCCGTGCGCGTGGGCAATGGCGTGGTGGCGTTTCTGGGCAATACTCGCGCCGGGAAATCGACGCTCGCCGCCGGACTCGCGCAGCGCGGATACAGCGTGATCGCCGACGATATCTGCCTGCTCGACACGCGCGCACGGGATGGCGAGAAGAATGCTGATTCTGGGCTCACGCGGGTCGTTCCAGTCGCGCCCGCTCTGAAGCTGTGGCGGAGCGCGCTCGACCATCTTGGAACCTCGCTTGCGGACCTGCCGCGCGTCGTTCGCCACGAAGAGAAGTACCGCCTCAAACTCTCCGACGCGCTGCCGATTCGACTGCCGCTGCTCCAGATCTTCTTCCTCGAATGGAACTCGGCGAATGATTCTGAAGCCGATTCCGATTCCAATGCCCCGCTCGCTATTGTGCCGGTCGAGGGCGTCGAAGCCATCACGCGGCTGATGGAGTTCACCCACTGCGACTACCTGATGAAGGCGACCGGGCGTCAGACCGGCAACTTCCTGTTGTGCGGGCGAATTCTCCGCGAGGCGCGCGCCTACAACCTACGTCGCCCACGCAACTTCGCGCTGCTCGACCATACACTCAACGCGCTTGAAGATCACTTCGCGGAGATTCCTCGATAGTGGCTCGATTTCGGACCGATTTCGCCCGGTCGGAGCGACGAAACCAGTGGAGTTTTGTGCCGCGTTGAGGGCTATAGGACGGGCCTTCAGCCCTTGATTCTTTGCCTGCGAGCTTTCATGGGGCTTCGCCCCATGCTGGTATAGGACGCGCCTTTGGCGCTTTTCGGTCGAGATGGCGTAGGTTGGAGAATTATTCTGGCTGCGCCAGAATGTCGGGTAAACAACTGCAAATGCAAGAGCCCGCAGTTCTGGCTGCTTGCATCCCACCCATCGCGATGAAACTGCGATGGATGGGGCACCCGAGCGCTAGTGCTGGATGAGTTTGGGAGGTTTCTTGGGGGACCGGCTTTGAACTATGAGCTGTGGGCTATGGGCTTTGAGCTTGGAATGCTATTTTGAGCGGTTCTCCCTATAGCGTAAAGTGTTGCGGCACGAGCGAAATACGGGGATTCTTCGCTGCGCTCAGAATGACAATCATTAAATTCTCTCTAGCGACAGGAGAACTGCTCTGGGAGGATTCTGGCGATTGCCATGTGAATCCCTTGCGAATTCTCACTCCACCGGCAGGCGGGCCTTATAACCGTCGCGCGCGATGACGGAGTACTTCAGCGGCCTACCCTTTTCGTCCTGCATCTGTAGCGGGTGGCCCTCGTTGTCGATCAGAATAACCTTGACCTGGCGGTAGGCTCCGTTGGCGGCAGCGTTGGTGGGGCGATAGGTGACCAAGTACTGGTTGCGAATGGAGTTGTTGATCGTGGCGAAGTCGTCCGGCAACTCGCCCTGAAACAGCGGCGAGAAGCTGAGCCCGCCGGTTATCTCGGCAAAGGTCTTCAACTGATTCTGCGCCTGCAGGTAGTTCATCTCGCGTATTCCATTGCCCATTCCCATCTCGTGGAGCAGAGCGCCGGTGCCGATGGTGAAGATGGTAACGTTGGGCGTGGCCTTGATCTTGGCCAGAATCTTGTCGAGGTTGATCTTGGAGAAAGTGTCGCGCCCGGTGCCGATCAGAATGATGTACTTGCGTCCGTCGATGCGCGTCGTCCGGTCCAGCGTCTCGTAGAGCGCGTCGAACATATTGGTGTCGGTGAACGTCGGCATGGTCAGTGAGTCGAGGCTCTGCGCAACGACGTCCTTGTTGTTGGTGAAGTCGTTGACGATGTGGGTGCGCAGGTCATAGGTCATCACGGCGACGTAGTCGTCCGGCTGCAGCGAGCGGAAGAAGCTGTCTGAAGCGTTGCGCATGTCGCGGATGAAGTACCAGGAATTGGCAGCAAACTCCAGCAACATGACGGCGGTAATCGGGGTCTGCCCGATGCGCACACTGTTGACCTTCTGCTCCACGCCGTCTTCCAGAATTAGAAAATTTTCTGGTTTCAATCCGGGCACGAACTGATGATTCTTGTCCAGAATCACGCTCACGTCGAGGTTCACAATCGGCACGTCGACGTGCAGCGAGTAGGGTTCGCCGGTGGGATTCTTCAGCTTCGGTTCTGCCGGTGCGGGCGGCGGAGGCGGCTCTTCGGGCTGCTTCTTTTTGGGAATAATGATGGAACTGTTGTCGATGTCCGGCCCTGCGTCTGAGACGGGCGTCTGAGCAGTCGGCTGGACGGGTGTCTGAGCACGTACGGCGTCAGTGGCCAGCGCTGTAAGAGCCAGTGCTACGAGCAGGATGCGGGCTGTGAAGAACTCACTCATGGTCGTCATCTATATCTGAAACTCTACTATGGTTTAGACGAGCATTGCATCGATCCGGTGGAGGACGCATTTGAAATGCGTGTCCTCAGACGATTGCGAACGGCTCTGACTAGCTGCGAAACCAGTGCAAAACCAGCGTGAAGTTGCGGTGAATTCGTCGTGAGGAAAAAAATACAGCCACACTGATGTAGCATCATAGCAAGAGCAGGAGCACGAGTGACGACCATGCCGAAAGATACGAAGCCTTCAATTGCTGCAAGTGAGATTCATGGACTGGCGGTTCACGCCGCAGGCGCTCAGCTAGTAGCCTACAAGTACGAGCCCGGAGAGTTGAAGCCGCATGAGGTCGAGGTGAAGATCTCCCACTGCGGAGTTTGCCACTCTGACATCCATCTGATCGACAACGACTGGGGCTTCAGCAAATTTCCCTTCATCCCCGGCCATGAGATCGTCGGCACCGTCTCTGCGGTAGGCTCCGAAGTTCTCGACCGCATCGTAGGCGAGCGCGTTGGCATCGGCTGGCAGGCCGACAGTTGCGGCATCTGCGAGTGGTGCAGGCAGGGCGACGAACACCTCTGCGCCCAGTCGCAACCCACCTGCGTAGGACGCAATGGTGGCTACGCCGACGCCATCCGCGTCAACTCGCGCTTCGCCATTCCCGTGCCCGAAGCTCTGGAGAGTGAGAATGTAGCCCCGCTGCTCTGCGCTGGCGTCACGGTCTACGCGCCTCTGCGCAACCACGGGGTACGTCCCTCGTCGCGCGTCGGCATCGTCGGCATCGGTGGCTTGGGCCACTTGGGGCTGCAATTCGCCCGAGCATTCGGTGCCGAAGTCACCGCCTTCTCCACCTCAATCGACAAGGAAGAAGAGGCCCGCAAGCTGGGTGCGCACCACTTCGTCAACACCCGGGACAACGGCGCGCTGAAGAAGATCGCCGGCTCCTTCGACTTTCTGCTCTCGACCGTCAGCGCGGATCAAGACTGGCAGTCGCTGATCAACAGCCTGCGCCCCAAGGGCACACTCTGCATCGTGGGCGTGGCTCCGTCGCCGATTGCGTTGCAAGCCTTCTCGCTGATCGGCGGCCAACGATCACTGGCCGGAAGCCCCACTGGAAGCCCGCGCGACCTGCACGAGATGCTGGACGTCGCCGCTCGTCATGGAGTCAAAGCCATCACCGAACGCTTCCCCATGGCTCAGGCCAACGAAGCCGTCGTCAAGGTGAAGAAGAATCAAGTTCGCTACCGCGCCGTCCTCGCCAACTAGCGTCCCGAGTCAGAAGTCCGCAAAAGAAAAGGTCGGGACTTTGCAGGCTGGGGGAAAAATGCTGTTTTGGCTCGATAAGCAGAAAGCCCGGGGCTAAAGCCCCTTGATTCTACGCGTCTTACTCAGGGGGCTGAAGCCCCCTGCTCCGTCCGAAAAGCAAAAACATGAGTTTTTCTTAGTCTGCTTGGCCCTTGTTTTTGTGCTGCGAATTAATGACTCAGGACACTAGTACCCCGCGACCGCATGAAAAGGTCGTCAGGAAAGCAACAGCAGATCCCTACGGGATGACAAACAAAAGAGTACGCGGTTACATCATCACACGGTCGCGGTACTAGCTGTAGCGAGCGGGCTACAGCTTAGCGCGCAGAGGCGTGATGGGAATGACCGGAGCCAGCGGCGAGACATCCGACTCTGGCGCGTAGTTCTTCAGCAACTGATGGTGCAGGCAGTAAAGAGCCAGCTCCAGACGGTCGCTGACGCCCAGCTTGTCGTAGACCTTGCGCAGGTAGTTTTTGATGACCTGCTCGGTGGTCCCGATCTGGTAGGCGATCTCTTTGTTACGCATTCCGCGCGTGATGCAGCTGATGATGGCCAGCTCTTTTTTGGAGAGCTTGGGCTGCGAGCGCGGGTTGGTCAGCGAACTAGCCTGCGAGCGATACGCATCGATGACCCAACTGATCGACTGGTTGTCGATCCAGGTCTCGCCCTCGTAGATCTTGCGCACACAGCGGATCAGCAGGTTGGGCGAGATGGAGCGGGGAACTACGCCGCGAACGCCGCGTCGGTAGAGCTCCACAATGTTCGACTCGTCGCTCTCCACCACCTGAACGATTAGCTTGATGTCGGGCGCGAGATTGAGCAGGTTGGGAATCGCGTCGATGGTGCCGGCGATCAACTGGCCCTCCAGCAGCACGACGTCGGTCGGGAAGCGCTGGAGCGCGGCCTGTAGGTTGGCCAGCGATTCGGCTTGCGCCACCACGCGGATGTCTTCTTCGAGGGCGAAGACCTTCTTCATGCCCACACGATAGATCGATTGCGAGTCGGCCAGAATGACGTGGATCGGTGTGGCTGCGCCGATGCGTTCGTTGCTGTTGTCTGTGGTCTGCTCCGAATTGGGAGTCTGCATCATAATTGGGCCCTAAGAGTGTATTGGTCGATTTCGGCTGCCATCATCGTCTCCTGCCCGGCGAACTGGTAGCGAACGACTCGCCCCACGCAGTCGATGGAGATGCCACGCGCCCAGCCCATAAGGTCCGACGGCAGATCGAGAGTGAACTCGATGACGCTGCCGATCTTGGCGAGGTAGGGGGTTGAGAACAGAAGCCCGCTGGAGGATATGTCATGAGTGATAGCATCAACCGTTCCGCCCTCCGTCTTCAGATGGAGGGCAAGTTGGAGTGGAAATCGAACCGCAGTTCGGACGGCATCGCTGGCACTGGATTTCATCCACCCCATTAGATTTTCCTCCTCCGGTAATCCCCGATCCAAGCGTCTGGGCGAAGTGGTTACCAAAGTCATCCGCGTTAACTATTGTGCAATCTATTTTTTCACGGAACTATGGCACAGAAGTTGCAGTTTTTTCCGTTGGTACCCAAATCGGGAGAGAGTGCCGTGTCGCAACGCGGGCGAAATGCGGGGATCCTTCCCCATTCGCCACGCTCAGGGGCACTTTAGTGTTTTGCTTTTGAGCGAAAGAGCTGGGGCTTCTACAAATGTCCAACTCAACCATGCTAATCCCGCACAGATAATCGTTGATAGAGTGAATACAATCCACGGAGATGGATGGAAACGCCAGATGAGCAAACTTTCCACGGGCCAACCATAAAGATAAATACCGTAGGACAGGTCAGGGACTTTTGCCATCCAGGCGAGCGCGGTTATCGGTTTACTCCCAAAGTAGAATAAGAGATACCCACCGAAAACGACAAATGCTACTTCGATGTGCTCAGGCTTGATGAAGCGGACTGCGAGAATTCCACAGACACACAACCATGCAAACGTTGGTGAAAATTTAACCCAATTCTTGAATAGGAAAAAGCAACCACCAACAAAGAACACGGTGACAAACCGGAGTAATCGACTGGGGTCTCCGAGAAATTGGTACATTACCCACGACCACGGCAGGTGTTTTGTGAGTGTGTCCTGAAGAAAAAATATCGTCAGGAATACCATTAATATGGTTGTCACCCCAAGCCATAGTTTCGGTCGCTTAAATAAACCAAGCATTCCCCAGACTGCGACAAAAATGTAGCAACGGAACTCGTACAGAATAGTCCATAGCGAACCGTTGAGTACTGGGTAGGGGTTTCCCGGAAACACGAGGGGGAGGCTACTAGGTCTATAGAGAAAGATGAACGACTTCACAGTATCCCAACGTAGGAGATGCAGTCGGAAGAAATGAGATTCTCCCGGAGCTACAAGACCCACAATGATAAGTGCCACAAGGGCAGCCACTGCGTAACCGGGAGCAATTCGCAGAAACCGCTTCTGAATGAAACCCCACAAGTCGGGACGGTTGACCCAGCTTTTAACAATCAGATAACCGCTGAGTAGAAAAAACCCATCGACGCCAAGCATTCCGAAACTGAACTCGGAAGTAGTAAGCCGCGAAAGGATTTCCCGCGACCTATTTCCGTCGGTGAGTTCTGGTGCATGAGACAACAAGACCATGACGGCAAAGATTATGCGAAGCAGATCTAATTGATGGTTTCGCTTAGGGGCGATTACCTCTCGATAAAAAGGCAACAGTTGATGGTGTTCTTCTGCCTCAATCAACTCCTTCACTGCTGTTTCCTTAGGTATCATTGGTCCCTCTTTCTGATGAACTGATGTTACGTAGCCCTGGCCCGATGCGGGAAAAGCTGCACGGAAATCGGCACTTGATAACAACGGTTGCTTTTCACTAGTGTCCTGAGTCAGAAGTTCGTTGAAGTATAGTCCGGGCCTTCAGCCCTTTGTCTTTGTACGGAACGCAACCCTAGGCCTTTGGCCTAGGCTGGTATAGAGCGGGCCTTTGGCCCTTGTTTTTGTGCAGCGAATTAACGGCTCAGGACAATTCAACCACGTCGAACTGCTTCAACTGCGCGCTACCGCGTAACATCAGTGATGAAATCAAGGCAGCGAGCATATAGATCACCAGTAGACCACCAGCGAGACTGCGACTTGGATGGCAAAAATCCCCGGGAATCGAGTGACCTTGCCCTCGCGGATGGTTTCAAAGCGCTGGCCGTACAGTCGCTCGACCTTCAGCGAGCCGAACAAAGTCTCCGAGCAGGCGTTTTCCCAGCAGTTTCCCTCGTGGCTTATCGATGGCTCTAGCAGATCAGTGGGATGAATCCATGAAGGATTGAATCTCCTGTAGCTCCTCGGGCGTGAGGCGGAACTTTGCCGCCTGCCAGTTGACCTCGACCTGCTGCGGGTTGCGTGCGCCAACAATGGCCGCTGTAATGGCCGGATGGGCCAGAGTCCACGCAATGGCGACGACGCCCGCCGAGACGCCGTGGCGCGCACCGATTGCGCCCAGCAGTTCGGCCAGCGCCAGATTGTGGGTGAGCTGCGGCTCCTGAAAGTACGTCGAGTTGCGGCGGAAGTCGTCGGCGGTTAGGTTGGTGATGCGCTCTCGGGTCATGGTTCCAGTGAGCAGTCCAGACTGCTGCGGCGAGTAGTTGATGACGCCGATATTGTGTTCCTTGCAATAGGGCAGAATCTTCCGCTCGACTTCGCGGTTGAGCAGCGAGTAGGGCGGCTGTAGCGAGGCGATGGGCGCAATGTCCACGCACCGCTCCATCTGTGCGACCGAGAAGTTTGACACGCCGATGTGGCGCACCTTGCCCTCGCGGCGCAGAGCGGTCATTACCGCCCAGCCCTCCTCGATGTCGCGGTCCTCGACCGGCCAGTGAATTTGGTAGAGGTCGATGGCTTCGACCTGTAGGCGGCGCAGGCTGTTGTCCACCTCGCGGCGAATCTGCAGCAACGTGCGCTTGATCGCGCGGTTGACGTCCCAGACCATGCCGCACTTGGTGAAGATGTATGGCTTGACGGAGGACTGCTTGACCGCTCGACCGACGACCTCCTCGGAGTGTCCGAGGCCGTAGATGGCTGCCGTGTCAATCCAGTTGATTCCGAGATTGATGGCCTTGTGAATGGCCGCGATCGAGTCGTTGTCGTCCTGCGGTCCCCAAGAGTACTGCCAGTCGCCGCCGCCCACAGCCCATGCGCCAAAGCCGACCGGCGTGAGCCACATATCCGAGGTTCCAAGCTGCTTCAGTTCCATCGTTCGCCTGCCTCTTTGTTCAGACTACGCGAATTTTTCGGTTGCCTGATGTTTTACGCATAACAATCTGTCAACTCGACGATGCACTGTTTGGTGAGGCTATCATGCTACCGCTTTTATTCGCTGTGGATGATCAATTATTTTATCGGTTCGTCTGCGTGTCTGCGCGCCGTTCAACGCGAGATCTGGAAAGGCGCTCGGATGATTGCCCCAGTCGAGCTGGGGAAACAAACTGAAACTTGGCGCGAGTTATGCGACAATTGCTAAAGCAGCCGGGTATTCGGCCCGCCCAAGTCTGCAAGGAGATCTACTATGTTCGGTGACCTGTTTCAACCCATGCACCTACTCGTGATTGGCGTCATTTTGGTCGTTCTCTTTGGCGGCAAGAAGCTGCCGGAGCTGGGTAAAGGTCTGGGCGAAGGTCTGCGCGGCTTCAAGGATGGGCTGAAGGGCGCTGGCGAAGAAGTCTCCGACGCTGCGTCTGAGGAGAAGAAGAAGCGCGAGGAGCTGGAGGCCAAGGCCTATCAGGAAGCCAAGATGGCCGCCGAAGCTCGCGTTGCCGCCGAAGCCCGCATCGCCGCCGAGCAGAAGGCAGAGCACGAAGTCGTCATCAAGTAACCTTGGCAATCCGCCAACCGGGCCGCACGATGAAATCGGGCCGCACAATGAAACATAGCCAAGCGGGCTGCACCGTGACCCCGTCCGCACTGTGAAACCGATTGCAGCGTCAATCGTAGCCAGCAACCTTCCACTACAACATCGATGGGGAGTTATCCCAGAACGGGCGCGGAAATCTCTTCCGCGGCGGTGTAGTTGCTGGTCTCGACGATGTCGATGCCAGCGCGGCGCAGAAGTTGTTGGACGACGGCTGCGGTGAGCCGACTGGCGTCGAACTCGACGCGCACGGTCTTGTCGGTCTCGCGCAACTCGATGCAGCGAACGCCGTAGACGTCGCGTACCTTGCTGAGCGCAAGCAGAGTGCTCTGGGTGGGAGCGACTCCGTAACGGTAGAGGATATCGAGCTGAGTCATACCAAGATTCTATCAGCGGTAGAGGAAAGGATTTACTCGACACGACGGAGTCTTGCGATTCGGACTGAGTATGTGTCGATAACACGCGGGGCTGAACGCGGTGAAATAGCGGCGAGGTGGCGAATGCCTCGGACGTTATTGATTTGCTTTTTGCTCGGAAACGGCCTAGAATAAATCCTGAGATTACTAGGCTTTTCGGCTGTTTCGCTGGCCGCAGAGCATAGATCGCAATACCTTCGGCGGAGGTAGAACCTCTCGACTGAGAATCAGATCACAGGCTGAGGCGGTTGACGTTGGGCGCTGAGATGCCAGACGGTCAATAGCTCTTGGGCTGGATCAACAATACAAAGGACACTGGGGACAGATGGCAAAGCGTCGTGGAAATCCAAACTGGGGCAAGCCGGAACCGATTGGGCCGGTGGTGCCAACCATAACCTCCTTCGAACAAGTGGTCAAAGAGTTCAAACTGACTCCTGACCAATACATCCGCTCCACCCGCCTGCGCGAGTGGGCGCGACGTAACAAGAACTCCAAGTACATCCCAGAGGCGCTGCTTGAGGCCTGGGGATTCGAGATCGAGTCGACGTTGTAGTCTGTATGCGATTTGACTCGTGGTTAAGATTGATTGCGTTTTGAGCATTTTCATAAAGGATGTAGAGCGTTGTGGCACGAACGAAATGCGGGGATCCTTCACTTCGTTTAGGATGACAAACCTAACTGCTGTATAGCAATAGTGGAAATGTTCTAGATTTGAAAATTGGATGTAAGCGCCGCCTTTCAACGGGCGGCGCTTTTGCTTGAGGCAAGAGGGAGCAACAATGCAAGAGGGATTGAAACCGAGCCCGTTCGCTAGCGTGGAAGAGGCGGTCGCAGACATTCGCGTTGGCCGGATGGTGGTGGTGGTCGACGACGAGGATCGCGAGAACGAAGGCGACCTGACATTGGCCGCCGAATTCGTTACGCCCGAGGCGATCAACTTCATGGCGCGCTACGGGCGCGGGCTGATCTGCCTCGCGTTGACCGAGGAGCGCGCCGACTATCTGCGCCTCGGCCCCATGACCTCGGAGAATACATCGCGCTTTGGCACGGCGTTTACCGAATCAATCGAGGCGCGCGAGGGCGTGACGACCGGCATCTCCGCCGCCGACCGTGCACAGACGATTCGCGTCGTTGTCGATTCGCATTCCACGGCGAACGACTTGGCGCGACCGGGCCACGTCTTCCCGCTGAGAGCGCGCAAGGGTGGAGTGTTGGTGCGTGCAGGCCAGACTGAGGCCGCAGTGGATTTGGCGCGCATGGCGGGGCTGATCTCGGCTGGCGTCATCTGCGAGATTATGAACGAGGACGGTACGATGGCTCGTGTGCCGGATCTGGTCGGATTCTGCGCCGAGCACGGGCTCAAGATGATGACCGTCGCCTCTCTGATTCGCTACCGCCTACAGCACGAACGGTACATTCATCGCGTGGCCGAGACCGTGCTGCCGACGCAGTATGGCGACTTCCGCATGATCGCCTACGAGAGCGAGGTGGACGGGACCGAGTCGCACGTCGCGCTGGTGTACGGAGGCGACACGGACGATAAGAGCGAGCCGCTGTTGGTCCGCGTGCATACCCACTGCCTGACCGGCGATGTCTTTGGCACGAACCTCTGCGACTGCCGCGCTCTGGTGGACAACTCGTTGCGCATGATCGCCGAGGCTGGACGCGGCGCGCTGATCTATCTGCACAATGGCGCACGCGGCTTTGGCATCGACCGCGGTGACATTGGCAAGACGGGCGAATTGACGCCGGACCGGCTGGTGCTGCATCGCGATATGCACACAAAAGAACAGGGCGAGGAGCATACCCAACTGGCGCGACGAACGCTACGCCAGATCGGGCTGGGCAGCCAAATCCTATCCGACCTTGGCATCCGCCGCATCCGCCTGCTGGCCAATACGCCGACACATATTCCCGCGTTGCAGGGATTCGGCATCGAGATTGTCGAGCAGGTGAAGATTCCGTTGGGCGATTCTGTGGCGGCGAAAAATGCTGTGACGATCAAAGTGGCGTGTTAGGGGCATTTTCGATAATGGGGTAGAGCGTCGTGAAGCGAGAAAAAAGCAGATTCCTTCGCTTCGCTACGGAATGACAAACAATTTGTCTATAGCAATTCAGGGAACGCCCTAGAGCGAGACCGTCCGAGCGAAGACCTCGTGGGGGTTCGCGTTGATTGATGCGCTCGACTACTGGGGGAGCTGCTGCCGTCCCTGATTGATCTGGGACGGAGTCTTGACTCCGTTGGGCGACGGCGGGTAGGTGGCGTTGCTGGAGGGTGGCGTGGCGGGTTGATCGGCACTGGCAGGTTGCGTGGCGTCTGAGTCCGCCTCTGGTGCGCTCGCGGAAGATGCACCAGCCTCGGGTGAATCGACGAAATAGCTGGAGGCGGGCGCGCCCTGCGAGGCAGGGTGGCGCGGTGTGGCTTGCTGCGACTGGTCGGGGCTCTGTCCGGGGTGAACGTTGGACGGCGGAGCAGGGAATTGGTCGTCGCTCGCATCGTTGTACTGTGGGGCGTTGGGGCTGGGCGGCGAGGGACCTCCCGAGCGCGGAGACAGGACCAGCTCGGCGGGGACATGCGATGGGCCATAGCGCAGAAGCATGTTGCTGCCCGTGCCTTCGATCAGCGTGGCTAGAATCGCGGAGGGGGAGCCAGGTCCGTACTTGCCGAAGACGCGCTGCTCGGTGACGCCGCCTGTGATCTTCATGCCGGTCTGGCGGGAGATGTCGCGCAGGATCTGATTCAGACTGGAGTTGTCCGCCGTGATCGAGAGCTGGCCCTCGGAGTAGACAACCTGAGCGCGAACGCGGACGGGCGTAGCGGGCGTGGCAGAACCCGCGGGTGCGGCACTGGCTGTAGGCGGTTGAGTAGCGGTTGGCGGTGTAGCCGGAAACGCCGAAGGTTGGGCAAGCACAAGACTTGCTCCAGGAATCAGAGCGACTCCCGATAACAGGCTGGCTCCTGCCAGAAGGATCCAGCGGGAGAGACGCGGTGCGGAGCGACGGATTGAAGCGATGCAATTCATTTTCTACTAGGGTATAGGACGCAGGCCGATCCCGAAGGTTTTTTGTTTGCGCCGTATTTTTTGGGACCATCCCACCCATTCCGCAAAGGGCGCGGAATGGATGGAGCACCGGAGCGTTGCGGTTTGACGAAGGGAAGGCTCGGGGCTAAAGCCCCTTGATTACACGGGCTTTATTCATGGGCCTGAAGGCCTCTGCTCCCTCCGTAAGGCAAAACAACGGCTACGGCACAAACAGAAAAAGCCCGACAATGTACGCCGTACTTCTCTCGATCTCAACTACTACCATTGTGTAACACGAGGCATATCTGTTATGCCATGATTTGAAAACAAGTGACTCCTTTGGTTTCTGGTGGTTGAGGCCGTTTTGCGGGTTCGAGGGGTTTGACACGCGATTTTTCGGGAGCGGGAGGACGTTGGCGACAGACCCACTCATCGCATAAGACAAGAGCGAGAGGAATGGAGCACGGAGCACGGAGTCTTCATTGGTTCAACGGAAAACCATGAGCGGGCCAGCTCCCACCTGCCTCAACAATTTGAGATACGCTGTATGCTGGCATGGCTTTGGTGAAATGGGGGAGAGATGAAGAGCTATGAGTATGCGCGGCTGGGCGTTGAGAACTTGGCGGTAGTGGAGCGGGACGTATCGCGTCCGGCGGCGGGTGAGGTTGTGGTGAAGTTTCATGCCGCGTCCTTGAACTATCGCGACCTTTTGTTTGCGGAGGGGATTTACAATCCGCGGCCAAAGCTGCCAGCGGTGCCGCTGTCGGATGGCGCGGGCGAGGTGGTTGATGTCGGCGAGGGCGTGTCGCGGTGGAAGGTGGGCGATAGGGTTTGCGCCAGCTTTATGCAAGGGTGGATCGATGGGCCGGTGACGCATGCGAAGGCGAAGACGGCGCTGGGCGCGGGCGATCTGGATGGAGTGCTGCGCGAGTATGGCTGTTTCCACGAGGATGGGTTGGTGAGGATTCCCGAGGCACTGAGCTACGAGGAGGCGGCGACGCTGCCGTGCGCTGCGGTGACGGCTTGGCATGCGCTGGTTCATGCGGGCGGCATCAAGGCGGGCGACACGGTGTTGACGCTGGGAACGGGCGGTGTTTCGACGTTCGCCATTCAGCTCGCCAAGATGAATGGGGCGCGGGTGATTGCCACATCGAGCAGCGATGAGAAGCTAGATCGGGCGCGGGAGTTGGGCGCGGACGAGGGGATCAATTACGTGCGCACGCCGGAGTGGCACAAGGAGGTGCTGCGGCTGACCGGCGGCGAGGGCGTCGATCAGGTGGTGGAGGTGGGCGGCGCGGGGACGTTGATGCGGTCGGCGAGTGCGGTGCGATATGGCGGCGTTCTGTCGGTGATTGGGGTGCTGACGAGCGGCGCGGGGCTGGACCCGACGCGGGTGATGATGAAGTGCTTGAAGGTGCAGGGAATCTTTGTGGGATCGCGCACAATGTTCGAGGAGATGACGCGAGCGATTGCGCTGCATGGGCTGAAGCCCGCGATTGACCGGGTGT
>Ga0182011_10001421_pt1 | contig 21007 bp, 14 predicted proteins | sample 711E1DmetaG_FD_120481 | JGI IMG/M metagenome (GOLD analysis project Ga0182011, IMG submission 120481) | Permafrost microbial communities from Stordalen Mire, Sweden - 711E1D metaG | ecosystem: Environmental > Terrestrial > Soil > Wetlands > Permafrost | place: Sweden: Stordalen | collected... | reverse complement strand
CTAACACAAGCCCCAATAACCTGTGAGCATCCGCCGCGTCCGGTGCCTCGCCTTCCGGCTCTAGCGAAAGATATTTCCGTGCGAAACCGTCGGCCCTTTGATAATTCTTGCCGATTTCCAATAATCCCTGGGCAGCTTCATAAAAGGGGTGCAGGTCGTCGGGAACGTTATTCTCGGCATTGGCAAGGGTTTGCTCAAGATCGCTCCACCTTTGCTGGACGGCGAAAACCCGCGCCAGGATCCAGTACGCCTCAATTCGTCTGGGATCGAGCTGCAACGCAGTTTGGGCGCGTTTCGTGGCCTCATCATATTTTGTGTGGGGAGATTGACTATAGAACTTTGCCAGCGCTGTCTGCGCATCGTAATTTTTGGGGTTTGCTTGTACAGCTTTCAAGTAGAAGGCTTCCATCTGGCCCGGGTCCTTCTCCAACTCCGCAAGTTCGGCGTGCGCCATATCTCCTTCACAGGCATTTAGAGCGGTTATCTTTTCCGCCAAGGCGCGAGATTCGTCTTTGCTTCCCCCCATGATTCCGGGCGCCTGGTACTTGAATTGCATCATGGCGTCGAGCGCGTCCAGATTCCTGGGATCGAGCTGAATGGCGATTTCCACTTCTTTGCGGAACTTCGATGCCAGTGAGCCCGCCGAAAAAAAGCTCGCTCGGGCAGCCATCTCTCCGAACACCTTGCCCAACTCAAGGTGAAAGTTTGAGTTCGCGCCGTTGAGATCGACGGCGTGCTGGGCAAGCGGAAGCGCCCCGTCCAAATCTCTAAATGACATCTTCACTTCTGCCAGCAGGTAGCAACTCTTGGGATCGTCGGGATGGCCTTTCACTTGGGGTTCAAGAACAGCGCGAGCTCTTTTCCAATGGCCCGCTCGAACCAGCGCTTCCACGTCCGCGCCCTGCCCGCCAGGAGCCGAACCTCGGGCAAAACCCTGGGGGGCGAGGGAGGGCGACAGGACTGTGGTTGCCGCAATCATGGCCGAGAGTAAAGGAGCTGAATAACGTCGTTTAGCGCGTAGCAAGCCAAGCCTCCCTCAGCGCTACCTGTTCAGGCGTTGCCGAAGACAAAGGGACGATGGAATACTGCGTGCGGTTCGGAGGGTCAAGGGTTACGGCAATTCTTTCCCGGCGGCCGTGCCGTTCTACATTGATCGGAACACTTGCGCCCGCCGGATAGGGTTTAAGGCGCGTGGCAAGATCCTCCGTCGCAAGCGACTGATCGTCGATATCGATCAGCAAGTCATCGCGGCTCAATCCAGCCCGGTCGGCCGCTCCGCCTGGAATGATGGAGACAATCCGCGTCCCGCGGAATTCAGGTTGAACCGCAACCCCCAAGGATGGCAAGGCATCGGCAGGCGTCTCCATATGGAGCTGAAGTCCCCCCATGGTCAATGCATCCTGATAAGGAAGGGGATCGGTCCCGCTAACGTACCGCTCAAAGAACGAGGCAAAATCCGATCCGGCAATGGAATTAACAGCCTCCACCACGTCCTTTTCCTCATACCCACGGCCCGATCCATAGTAGCTAGCAGCGGGGGCCTCATAGAATGCATGATACATGTAATGCATCACATCCAGCAGGGATTTGCGCCCTTGCGTGCTCGAACGAATTTCCAAATCCAGCAGCATGGCTAGAAGCGCGCCTTTGTTGTAGTAGGAAATTGTTGTGTTGGGGAAATTCGTTTCCTGCATCTGGGGCGAACGGTCAAAGAACCAGGCGCTGAAGCTCGAGGTCTCCGCGGACATCAGTTTCCTCCCAGGTTCCCGCTCCAGCGTCGAAATCTCATTCGCCATACGGTTCAGGAGCTGAACGCGCGTCCAGAGTCCGGATTGGAGGAGGAAGAGGTAACCGTAATAGCTGGTGATACCCTCGGCAACCCAGAGAGAGCGCGAATAGTTCTCGCGGGTGTAATCGAATGGTCCCAATGCGGCGGGGCGGAGACGCTTCACATTCCAGGTGTGGAAGAACTCGTGCGCCGCCGTCTCCAGTGCTTCTGACGTGTTGTCGCGGACACTGCCCTGCAAAATGATTTGGGTGGAATTCAAGTGTTCCATGCCGTCACCCATGGCGATGTCGGGCACAAAGTGGAAAATGAAGAGGTAATGATCGAAATCCGGCAAAGGCATGGCCGCCATTTCCGCATGCACAATCTTCTTGAGCCCGGCGATCAGTCGGGATCGATCTCCGTCGTCGTCGCTGTAAGTGTGTACCGCAACTTCAATGGTCTTCCCCTGTTCTTCAAACTGGTCGACGGTGCAGTCCCCGGAGATTTCGAGTGGCGTATCCACCAGGCGGTCATAATTGGGCGCGTGAAAGGTCCGCTCCGTTGAGGAAGTGGAAAACCCGCTGACGACCTTCCACTGCGCGGAAGCCTCAACGGTCAGGGTGATGGGGTCGGGCTTGTGCTCATCCACGTACATGAAAACGGAGGGGCCATTCAAGTTGGCGTGCACGCTGTCAACCTGAGAGAACGACCCGGTAAGATCATTGGCAAAAACCTGATAATGGACGTGGACGGTTCCGCGTGCCGCGCTGGCATCTACGCGCCAAGTCTGCTTATCGACTTTGATCCACGGCAAAGAATGATTGTCCGCACCCTGGGCAGAAAACTCCTGAACATTCTTGGCAAAATCATAAATAGCGTAGCGGCCGGGCGCCCAAGCTGGGATCACGAATTTGAGTTCCGGTGATTCCACCTGATGGGCGACGATGTCAATGCCAAGCAGGTGTGTCGTGGGACGCTCCACTTGCGCCGTGTAGGCAAGCTCAAGCGGCCGTGGGGGGAGTCCTTTCGCCGCCCGCAAATCAACATTGCGGCCAGGCGCGAGGCAGAGGAGCAACAGGATTCCGTGAAAGCAAAAGGGACGTCTGGCCGAAAGCTTCCAGCGCGATTTCCCTTGGCCACTCGAAGCAGAGTACGACAACAATAAGTTCATCGAAGTATGATCCTTTTGGATTGCTTAAATACCTGACTGGCCCGGCGCCAACTGGCCGGTCCCGAGTTCCACAGGCGGTCGAAAGTCTTCAACGGCCTGGCTCCAACATCAACGTGTGAACTGCTCCCTTTTCCACGGCCGCATCGCTGAACAGCATGGGCAGGCTCTTTCCGTCATACCATGAGGCAAACTGGTCGCGGTAATAGGGGCTGGAAACCTGGCCGGATTCTCCCAACGTGATGTTTTGCATCGATTGGTCCAGGTCGGAAAAATCCACCACCATGCGCATGGAAGGGCCCATAGAAGGAGTGGTTTGCTTTACGGTCGTACCGGTTCCCGGCTGCAGGAAAGGCCCGACGTCAAGCCATCGCCCCAATAAGGGCAGGCCGCCACTCAAGGGATGATGAAAGGTCAGGGGGATGGTTTCACCCCACTTCCATGCCGAATGATCCCGGCTGTGAACCATCGAGGGTATCTTGCTGATCCCTTCATCCGGGCTTTTCATCAGAGTCATATCAAAGTTAGCATCGCCCGGCGGCAGCCAACGCGTAAGGTTCTGCTCCAGAACATTCTGAAGGAATATCGTGCTCATGGCCCAATGATATCCGGAAAGGTTATCACCCATTTTCGGTTTCAGAATGCGCGTGAGAAAGGCGTGGCGCGTGACCTCAAGGACCAGCGTTGCCGCTGAATCCGCGCGCGCTTGGCCGTCCCAGCGCCTTATGACATCGAGCGCAAACTGGGCGTCGGGGTTGGAAGGAGGCTGCTTCCCCGCTGCGGCAAGGAGTTGTTTAGCCAGCCACTGATCTTCAAGGCTCAGGATATCGGCCTGAATCCGCAGCATGTCTGTAGGCGTGAAATTCTCCCCCTCGCGTAGGAGTTGAAAGATTCGCGCGGTACGGAAAGGAGATTCCCATTTGGCCGTAATGAAATACGGATAATTGTCAGGAACAATGCGCCCGTTGGCGGTGGCGATAATCCCGCTCGGGGGATTGAAAGAGTGAGGCAGGTCACCAAACGGGACATAGCCCGTCCAATCGTAATCGTCGGTGTTGCCGGGCACGGGGACGGCGCCTTTGCCTTGCTTGCGGATGGGGACAAGCCCGGCGGCACAGAAACCGATATTGCCTTCCGCATCGGCATAGACGAAATTCTGCATCGGCACTTTGAAGTTATGGAGTGCTGCTACGAACTCCTGCCAGTTATTCGCCTGATCGATTTGCAGGAAGGGCAGACTGACCGCATGAGGGCCGAGCAAGGCCCATTGCAAAGCGAGATCCCGGTTGCCGTCGTGTGAAATCACCGGGCCATGCCGCGTCACCGTGACACTGAGGTGATAATCGTGCTGATTGCGGACTTTGATGATTTCATCACGAATGTCCGCATCCACCCATTGCCCGTTGTGAAGATACTTTCCGGGGTCGCGAGGATTGATGCTTTCGATGTAGAGATCCTGAACGTCGGGGGCCGTGTTCGTCATGCCCCAGGCGATATGTTCATTGTGACCAATGATGACGAGGGGCAACCCGGGCAAGCTGACGCCGGTTACGTTGAGTCCGGGCGCTTTGAGATGGACCATGTACCAGATGCTGGGTACGTTGTGGCCAAGATGGGGATCATTCGCCAGGAGTGGCTTGCCGGATTTGGAGTGCGATCCATTCACAACCCAGTTATTGCTCCCAAGCCCCGCCATTGATGATTGAAGATTGACGGCTGGTGATTGACGTAATCGACACTCAGCCGTCGACAGTCGGCAATTCCCGGAGTCAAATACATTGAATAACAAATCTGCGCTGCTTGTTCTGGTGGGGACGGACGCGGAGGGCGGGACCTCGGCAACCGGCACGTCGAGTGCAGAGTGGTCGGGAAACACGTCGGAAAGGAGATCCTTGCTCAACTTGGCGGCGATCTGCTCGCGCATCAAGTCGCTCTCCCAAGTTTGGCTGAGCGCCGCCGCCAGGTTTAAAGCCGCGGCCACCGAATCGATTTCGCGCCAGGGTTGGAGTTGGTATCGCAACACCAGAAATTCCAAAGGCAAATGCTCGCGATGGCTTTCGATGAAGGCGTTGACGCCACGGTTATACGCAGCGAGAAGTCGATGCTCGTCCGGCGAGAGGTTCGCGAGCGCCGCTGCCGCTACCTGGGGGAAACCTAGCGTGCGGCTTTCCGTATCCATACGCAGAGTGCGATCACCAAAGATTTCTGAAAGCTCCCCCTCGGCTTTCCGCCGGCTCAAGTCCATTTGCCACAGGCGGTCTTGAGCGGTGACGTATCCTTGGCCAAAGAGAGCGTCCGCAATCGATTGTGCACGGATGTGGGGAACACCATGCGCGTCGCGGCGGACCTCCACTTGCGCGGAAAGTCCTGGTACCCAAATGTCCCCGTCGAGCACGGGGAGACTTGCTTGCACACGGCTGCGAAACCACAAACCGCCACCTACAAGAGTGAGCAGCAGGGCGGTAAGTGCTAGCAAAGACAGAAGCCGTAGAGGACGCATCATGATTTCTTGCTCTGCCAGGCCATCTGGTAGCGCATTCAGGTGTCCTGACCAGAACCAGTCCAATAAAACTAAGGTCGCGGAGAGACCCTGCAATAGTTTAACAGCCACTCGGCTGTGCGACGCCGACATTTTGCCTTACGCGGCGAGGGAGAGATGGCGCGTGTTTACCGCCTTGGCGTGGCAGGGATGGACAAATTGCACAATTCCCATTGGGCGGGAAGATGGTTCCCAGTTATAATAAAAGGCAAACCCTTATCCCTTGTTTCAGCATCAATAAGAAGTACAGGGGTTTCACATAAGGGCGACGGCGGGACATCGCAATGCGGCCAGGGAGAGATATTGCGTGCGGGAATGGGTCAACCACCTGCCTTGATAACCTAACGGAACGAATTCCGTCTAAGAATATAGGGCCTTGGTTTTGAGATGTCCTGACCTTATCGCCGCTTGAACTGACAAGGCGGTGTTGGCTCTCTTGACGCGTTGAGGGAAACTGGCCTCACGCGAATGCAACGGCCGGTGTTGCGCCCAACCGGGAAAACTGGCAGTGAAGTTCAACCGGTCGTCTGAAGGAGGAAGATTTGATGCGAATTGACAAGCGATTCTTGCGGGAAAACTTAGGGGGGTTGAGTCTGACCTTGATCGGAATCTTGACCCTCGGGCTGTCGTTTATGCTTTACCAGGGCAACAACCTGTTCCCAAATTTTGCGTTGGCCCAGGGAAAGGGATTGGATGGGCCGGATATTGACTTCCTGGAGCGGCAGAATCAGGCGTACGAACGAATCGCCAAAGCCGTTACTCCCGCCATTGTGGCCATTCAATCCACCCAGGTCACCAAGGTTCAGCAATCACCCATTATGAATGATCCGTTTTTCCGTCAGTTTTTCGGGAACATGTTTCCGCAAGTTCCCCGCGAGCAGCGCGAGAAAGCGCTGGGCAGCGGCGTGATTGTGTCGCCCGACGGATACATTGTGACCAACAATCATGTGATCGCCAAGGCTACGGAAATTTCTGTGACGCTTTCCGACAAGCGTACGTTTAAAGCCAAAGTAGTGGGGGCCGACCCCCAGACCGATGTCGCCGTCATCAAGATCGACGGGACGGAACTGCCCACCGCACCCTTTGGCGATTCCAACCAGCTCAAGGTTGGCGACACGGTCATGGCATTTGGAAATCCCTTTGGACAGTATTTCACCGTTACCCGCGGCAGTGTGAGCGCGCTCGGCCGCTCCGGAATGGGCATCGAGGGGTTTGAGAACTTCATCCAGACCGACGCCGCCATCAATCCCGGCAACTCCGGCGGAGGCCTGGTCAATATTCACGGACAGGTTGTGGGCATCAACACCGCAATCCTGAGTGGCAATTCCGGACCGGGTGGTGAAGGCGGTTCCGTCGGCATCGGATTCGCCATTCCCTCCAATATGGCGAAACACATCATGGAGGATTTGATCAAGACTGGAAAAGTAAGCCGCGGATACCTGGGCGTCCAGATTCGGAGCTTGAATGATGGTTTGGCAACGCAGTTCAAAGTGCCGGATACTGGGGGCGCGCTTGCCCAGGACATAACCCCGGGCGGTCCTGCCGACAAAGCCGGACTCAAGGTCGGAGATGTAATTCGCAAGCTCAACGGCCAGGACATTCCTGATGCTGACCAGCTTACGGCCCAGGTAACCAACTTACGTCCCGGCGAAGCGGCCACATTGGACATCCTGCGTGATGGCCAACCGATAACCCTTAAGGTAACATTGGGCGAGCGGCCTTCCGACCTCAGCGCCCGTGTTGGTGCGGGCGGCGGTGGTGGTGGTGTCCAGGAGGGCGCGCTTCGTGGCATCAGCGTGGAGAACCTCACGCCCACGATCCGCGATCAGGCGGCTATACCTCCGAATGTGATGGGCGTGGTGATCTCCGAAGTTGATCCCAATAGCCCTGCCGCACAGTACGGCTTGCAGCAAGGCGATGTCATCGAAAGCATCAATCGCCAGCCGGTGCGCAACGTCGGAGACTTCAACAAATTGGCCGCTCAGGCCAAAGGCCAGACACTGTTGCGAATCAACCGTCAGGGCAATGGTGTGTTTGTGGTAGTCTCCCCTGATGCAGACGGCGGTGACGGGCAATAAAAACTGTGGCCCGGCCTCTTCCCATCGGGTGATGAGGCCGGGTCTCAATTCGAATGAGCACCACGGCCGCTTAAAGGGCGCATTAGAGCGTCGCGAAAGGTAAAGGGACTCTTGATAACGCTTCTGGTGTTAGTCGCGGCAGGAATTCTGCTCGGTTTCATCGGCCTCAGGGCTCTTGAACATAAGCTCATCTACTTTCCGCCCCGCTATCCGGCGGGCTTTCCCCACCCGGAAACCTACAAAGACGAAGTTGAAGACGTCTGGCTACAGACCAGTGATGGCGTCAAGCTCAACGCATTCTACCGTTCCAACCCCACATCAAAGCAGGCCATCCTCTGGCTTCATGGGAATGCGGAGAACATTGGGTACGGCCTTGCCCAGATGAGGACGCTCGCCAAAGTCGGGGTCAATATCCTTGCCGTCGATTATCGGGGATACGGGAGAAGCGAGGGCAGGCCGGATGAAGTGGGTGTTTACCGTGATGCCGACGCCGCCTATGACTATCTGGTGAAAGAGCGACATTTCCGTCCCGACGATGTCGTCATCTATGGACATTCACTAGGCGGCGCGGTGGCCATAAACCTGGCGGCGCGCCGGCCCTGCGGCGGCTTGATCGTCCAGAGTTCTTTCACCAACGCACAGGCGATGACACGGGAAATATTCGCTCTTCCCCTTGTCGGGTATTTGGTGAAATCCCGCTTCAACTCACAACGGAAAATCCGCAATGTGCATGCACCCATTCTGATTGTCCATGGCACGCGGGACGATGTGGTGCCGATTGACATGGGGGAGCAACTCTTTGACGCTGCGCCTGAGCCCAAGCGCTTTTACCGAATGGAAGGGGCCGGCCACAATGATCTGGTGGAAGCGGGCGGCGACGGTTTCGTGGCTTGCCTTAAGCAATTCTTCACCGAAAACGTGCCAGAGCAGAAGGTTTCCTGACCAGCAGAAATTATCCAGTGCCATCGGCGAGAAGTGGCAAGCAGAACCTCAGTGAATCAGCAATCCCGACAGAGTTATACCGAGGCCCACCACACCCATCAGAATTCCAAATTGCCAGAACTCCCGGCGCTTGGTGAGCAAGGTGAGTGAAACGATCACGATGGCCGCATCCAGGAACACTTCGCCCAGGTCAAAGCGATTGGCCCGGCGCTGCGCCAAGGCCACCTCACTTTCAAGCGCGTGTGCTTCCGCTTCGATCTCCTTCAAATCATCCTTGTAGCGCTCCAGGTTTTTGGCGTACTTCTCCTTCACCTTGTCTGCCTGCGCGGGGTCTTTCAACGTCGTGACGGAGAGGAGATCCAGGAAGAGCTCATAAGTGTGCACGCGGATGTTCTTCGCCTGATAATACGCCCACTGGTCCGTTGCCTTACTTTGCATCAGCAGTTCTTCCGTGTGGGAGCGGTGCCCGAGCAGGGTGGTGGCCGCCAGCACCACGGCCAGCACCGCCATGGTAAAGGTGACGGGGATCAGCGAAGGATCGTGCGCGGAGTGTTCTGCGTGTTCCTGCATTTCATGGATATCGTCGATTTCCATATCACCTCGCTAGAATTAATCTGCGCCAGCGCCTGACGGAGAAACTGGTGCAGCCAAGTTGTACAATTTGTGTGGTGAAAAACGCCCTGCAAGCAGGGAAACCGTCCAGGCGCCAAATCCCGCCTACGCTTTGGCGCCCGACTCAGGTTTTGCTGGCCCGGCGGCCCCCGATGCAACAGGTCCCGTCGCTCCCGCCCCATGGCACTTCTTGTATTTCTTCCCGCTGCCGCAGGGGCAGGGATCGTTGCGTCCCACCTTTTCCCGCCGGATGACCTGCTGCGGTTTTTCCACCGTTCCCGCGCCCACCATCTGCATTTCCCGCTGTTCGCGGCGTTTGCGCTGCTGGTATTGCCGGATCATCTCCTCCTCTTCCTCGGGCGTGCGCATCAGGAAGAGGTAGCGCAATGTTTCATCTTCCACGCGGTCCATCAGGGCTTCAAACATCTCAAAGGATTCGCGCTTGTATTCTACAAGTGGGTCGCGCTGGCTATAACCACGCAGGCCGATGCCTTCCTTCAAGTGGTCCATGGCCAGCAGGTGATCCTTCCACTGTCCGTCCACCACTTGCAACATCACCATGCGTTCGTGCAGACGCATGCGTTCCGCCGTCCACACCTGCTCGCGTTCATCGTAGTGCTTGTGCACCAGGTCTTCCAGCAGCGTGCTGAGGTCCTCGATTCGTTTGGGATCCAGGGGAAGCTCGTGCTTCTTCAGGTCCACTCCGAACCTTCCCCAGAATTCGGTGCGCAGGCCGTTCATATTCCACTGGTCACCATGCTGGTCCTTGGGACAGAAGCGTTCCACCAGCCACCCCACCACGCGGTCGGCGGCGTCCATCACGAATTCTTTCTGGTCGCTTCCTTCCAGCAATTGGCGGCGCAGACCGTAGATGGTCTCGCGCTGCTTGTTCATCACATCGTCGTATTCCAGCAGGTGTTTGCGCGACTCAAAGTTCTGCGCCTCCACCGCTTTCTGCGCGGCCTCGATGCGCTTGGAAATCAGCCGGGATTCAATGGGCACGCCCTCTTCCATGCCTGCCATGAGCATGAACTTGGAAATGCGTTCGCCGGCGAAGATGCGCAGCAGGTCGTCTTCCAACGAGAGGTAGAAGCGCGACGAGCCGGGATCGCCCTGGCGGCCGGCGCGCCCACGCAATTGATTGTCAATGCGCCGCGCTTCATGCCGCTCCGTGCAGAGGATGTGCAATCCGCCCAGTGCCACTACATTGGCGTGCTCGGCATCCGTGACGGATTTGAAGCGGTCAATGAATTCCGCCCACTGTTTTCTCCAGGCGGCGTACGCCTCCACATATCCACCGAAAACGTCGGTGCCGGAGCCTTCCGGCGGACGCTCTGGAGGGTCGGGGTTGATGCCCTGTTCGCGATACTTTTCCGGCGACTTACGGAACTCTTCGCGCGCCATGGTTTCCGGATTGCCGCCCAGCAGGATGTCCGTGCCGCGGCCCGCCATGTTGGTGGAAACGGTAACCGCTCCCACGCGCCCGGCTTGCGCCACAATCAGTGCTTCGCGTTCGTGCTGCTTGGCGTTCAGCACGTTATGCTTCACTTCCTTCATGCTCAGAACTTCGGGTATGCGCGTCGGCGGGCAGCGCAACGCAATCAGGCAATCCAGAACGGGGAGATACTTCTCCTCGGTGTCTTTGGCAAGGGCGATAAGATTGGGAAGTACAGACTCGTCCGGAGGCGGTAGTTCACTGTAGGGATATCCTTTGGGCGCGCGCTTCAGTACGGCTTCCAGAAAAGTCTGGCCCGTGCCATTGACATCGGACGTCAGAGTCTTGTAACGCCCCTGGCTCAGCATTTCCTTGATGGTGGATAATTCCACGCCCACGCGAATCAGCCAATCCAGCCCCGGACGCGGAATCTGCGCCAGGCGCTCCATCCAAATCTTTAGTTTGGGGCCTTCCATGCCCGCAGCCTTGGCAGCCTCTTGTAAGCGGGCGGGGACGACGCCACCTTTTTTCAGCGCCACGCTCAACCGCTCCGACTTCTCGATGGCGATGCTGCCCACCAGCACCGGCTGGCCGCGCAGGTGATACTCTTTAATTTCCTCAATCACGGCGTTGAATTTCTCGCGCTCGGTGCGGTAAACCACGTCGGCGTATTCGTGCCGAATCAGCGACCGGTTGGTGGGAACAATGATGATTTCCAGGTTGTAGATCTTCTCAAATTCCGCCGCTTCTGTTTCCGCCGTGCCGGTCATGCCTGCCAGCTTCTTGTACATGCGGAAATAATTCTGGAAAGTCACCGTGGCCAGAGTCTGGTTCTCACTTTCAATCTTGACACCTTCTTTGGCTTCCACCGCCTGGTGCAGGCCGTCACTCCAACGCCGCCCGGGCATCAGGCGGCCGGTGAACTCATCCACGATGATGACTTCCCCGTCCTTCACCACGTAATCGCGGTCAAGCTTGAAGAGCGTGTGGGCTTTCAAAGCCTGCTGGAAGTGGTGGTTGTATTCAATGTTGGCGGGGTCGTAAAGGTTCTCGATACCCAACAACTTCTCGGCCTTGGCAATTCCGGAATCGGTGGGTGTGGCCTGGCGGTGCTTCTCATCGACCTCATAATCTTCCTTTTCAATGAGGTGGGGAATGACCTTATCCACGCGGAAATACTTGTCGGTAACTTCATCGGAGGAACCGGAGATGATCAGCGGTGTGCGCGCTTCGTCAATCAAGATGGAATCAACCTCGTCCACGATGGCGTAATGGTGCGGACGCTGGACATAGTCCTTGAGGTCAAACTTCATGTTGTCGCGCAGGTAGTCAAATCCAAACTCGTTGTTGGTGCCGTAGGTGAGGTCGCAGCCGTAGGCGGCGCGCCGTTCATCATCGCTCAGGTCGTGGACAATCACGCCCACGCTCAGGCCCAGAAGGCGGTAAATCGGCCCCATCCAGGCGGCATCGCGCTTGGCCAGGTAATCGTTCACCGTCACCAGGTGCACGCCCTTGCCTTCCAGGGCATTGAGGTAGGCAGGCAACGTGGCCACCAGCGTTTTGCCTTCACCTGTCTTCATTTCGGCGATTCGGCCTTCGTGCAGCACCATGCCGCCGATCAATTGCACGTCAAAGTGCCGCATGTTCAACGTGCGGCGTCCCGCTTCGCGGCAAATGGCAAAAGCTTCCGGCAGAATTTCGTCCAGCGTTGCCCCTTGGGCCAGGCGCTCCTTGAGCTTGACGGTGCGCAAAGGGAATTCCGCGTCCGGAAGTTCCTTCATTTCAGGCTCAAGAGCGTTGATTTCCGCCACCCGCCCGCCCAGGCGCTTCAACTCGCGCTCGTTCTTCGTGCCCATCACCTTGCCTAATGCGAATTGTAGAAAGTTTCCCATAGTGTATTGATTGCTTTCGGTCTAACACTCAAACCCTTCTATTGTAAGGCCCCGTGCCCTTGTTGACAAGGAACGCGGGCGGATCGGGTCATAGGTTCATCGGGTCGTCGAGCCAGCGGAGAATCGTCGATTTTCGATTGACCATTATCGATTTGTGATGGGTGACTTTCGAATTTCCATTTTCGCGTTTCGGTGTTCGGTTTCATTCTGAGATTTCCAAATTGAGATTTCAGATCGGGGTTCCAGGAATTCGGACCTCGGCCCCCGGACTTACCCCTCATCCGACCTCGTTCCTCGGCCACCTTCTCCCCAAGGGAGAAGGAAGTTTATTCCATAACCTCAGAGGGTGTCGGCCACGGTTCCGGCAGGTGAAGGGACAGTTCACCGAATTTGGTTGGGGAGCGCGGGCGAAGACCCACGCATCTTGGTGTCCGGGCCTCGCTGTTGGTCCGTCTGAGGTACACCTTCTGCACTTTACGAGGTGCAGCCGAGAGCGAAGCCCAGGGCGCGGCAGAGTTCTTTCATTCGTTCGGGGCTGAGTGTCGTCACACGCCTGCCCAAATTGGACTTGGACACCGTAACGACGTTGTGCAGATTTATGGCGCAACGGCCCTTCATTCCGTCAGCTTCGGTCAAGCATACCTCCGACGGTACACCCCGGATGGTGGAAGTAATGGGCGCAACCGTGACGTTGGACAAGTACGCAATGGCACTGTCCCGCGTGAGCACCACCACGGGTCTTTGCTTGTCCGGGCGGGGAAATCGATACAGGCGAACTTCTCCGTGTGCGATCACTCCGGCCACGACGCCACCCGCTCCCAGTCCGTTGCCTCGGTGGAGACATCGGGATGCTTCTGGTAGCCCGCGCGGTCGCGGCCCTCAAGCTCTCGCATCTCAAGACGTTTGAGGTATTCGCGCAGCGCCTCGCGAACCAACGCTGAGCGATTCACCCGCGCTCGCCTGGCGGCTCCATCAGTGGCACGCAGTAATTGCGCATTCAATACAATCTGGATGGTTTCCATACTGTGGAGTATATTCCACAGTATACTCCACAGTCCACGGGAAAGCAGCTCCGCACGCAAGCTGCCAGAAGCATCATGGCCTGGCGCGCCTTAAGAATCACCCATCCAGGCGCCGTAGGGCTTGAGAGACTCCACGTTATCGCACACGGCCTTGATGGCGGCAGTGATGGGCACGGCGAGAATCAGGCCAAATCCGCCCCACAGCCAGGACCAGAACATCATGGCGATGGTGACGGAGAGCGCATTCAAGTTGACGCGCTGGCCCACCAGTTTGGGGGTAAGGACGTTGACGGCCACAAAATGCACCACGGCAACAGAGACACCGATGGTGATGAAGGGGCCGGTGGTATCGTATTGCATCAGCGCCACCAGCAAGGGAGGAATAATTCCCAGCGCCACGCCAATGTAGGGAACAAGGCTGAGCAGTGCGGCAAGAGGGCCCATTAACAGAGCGTATTGAAGATGGATGAGAGCGAAGACGGGGGTGATGATGCAGGCGGAAATAAGACCGACGAACAGGTTGCCCACCACAAACTGGCGCAACATGCGGGCAATGGCATGGATGACATCTTCCGCCTGCTGGCGCTGTTTGATGGGAAACAAGTTCAACGACGCCACCCACAACCGGTTCTTCGAGGTGAGCATGAAGAACACCAGGAAGGGAATAAACATGACGGTGACCATAAAGGCATAAACCGATCCAATGCCCCGCAGCAGAAATTGCTCATAAGGGGACTCCTGCTGAAGGCGTACGGTGGGGAGATTCGACTCCGTGGAAGCCGGCATGATGGTCTGCGTGCTTTGCTGGATGTTGTGGGCCGTCAACTGAATGTGCGCGGTAATCTGTTTCAACCTCTGCATCAGGCGGGGCATGGCATCGTAGAAAGCCTGGCTGCGATCGTAGATGACGTAGATCACCAGATACGCGACGGTGAGCATCAACAGCACCATGATGAGCGAAGCCAGCCATCGCGGAATGCGATAAAGCTCCATCAGCCGGACGCCAGGGTCCAGAACGGAAGCAATGAGAATGGAGCAGATCAAGGTGATGACCACAGAACTGGCGTAGTAGAAGCAACCAAAGAGAATGGCAATGGCAATAATTCTGACGCTGGCCGAAGCGGATGCGGCGGAGTGAACCTCGGAATGGGTATCAGACATGCGGTGAACCCTCGAAAGGGATTCTAGCTTGCCGCGCAGGGAATTGCCAGAAAAGAGCATTACTGCCATGATAGGTGCTTCGTTGGGGGCGCGGGTAAACCCATAGTATAATGGTCCTTATCAATTTCCGCTTCCGCGCCGTGAACTGGTATATTCAAGGGACAGGAAAAAAGGGGGAAGGCAGCGGTTCATCCGTGTGCCTCAAAGGTTAAATGAAATTTTCGCGCCGCAAGCTGCTGGGTTCTTCGGGAATACTCCTGGGATCGGGAATTCTTGACGCTCTCACCACGCCCTTGTGGCGATGGAATGGAACTCCCGTGCTTCAGGCGACACCCCTGCCTCATCCCGAGGGAGCTTCCCCCGTTACCTTTGTGGATGTGGCGAGAAATGCCGGCATCAACATTCCCAACGTCTGGGGTGGAATAAAACACAAGAACTACATCATTGAAGCCAAAGGTAGCGGACTGGCTTTTTTTGATTATGATCAGGATGGCTGGCTTGACATCTACCTCACCAACGGCCAGCGGCTGCCGGGCGAAGAACCGTTTCCCGATGGCAAAACACCGACGCAGCACCTTCTTAAGAATAACCGCGACGGCACGTTTACGGATGTGACGGAAAAATCCGGCTTGGGCGTTACCGGATGGGGCACGGGCGTATGCGTGGGCGACTATGACAATGACGGCTGGGATGACCTGTTCTGCTGCTATTGGGGCCATAACATCCTGTGGCACAACAACGGCGATGGGACCTTCACGGATGTGACCAAGAAGGCGGGTCTGTGGGAAGAGCGTATCCGCTGGGGCTCAGGATGCACCTGGATTGACTATGATCGCGACGGATTTCTTGACCTGTTTGTGTGCAACTACATCGAATTGGACATTAAGAGAGTGCCCGTTCCGGGGCAGACCGGATATTGCCAATGGAAGGGCATTCCTGTGATGTGCGGGCCGCGCGGGCTGCCGGGTGGAATGAATATTCTCTACCACAACAACGGCAACGGAACGTTCACCAATGTTTCCGAAAAGGCAGGCATCCTGAAGCCCGGGCCGCGCTATTCCATTACCGGCGTCTCCTACGATTTTGATAACGATGGCTGGCCCGATATTTACGTTGCGGTGGATTCCGAGCCCAGCATTTTATACAAGAATAAGCACGATGGGACGTTTGAAGATGTCGCGGTGATGGCGGGGTGCGCTTATAACGAGGATGGACAGGAACAGGCCGGCATGGGCATCGGCGTGGGCGATTACGACTGCGACGGTTCGCTTGACATCCTCAAGACAAATTTCACCGATGACACCCCTGATCTCTACCACAACAACGGTGACGGCACGTTCAGTGACGTAACTTTTGTTTCCGGGCTGGGCGTCAATACGCAATATGTCTGCTGGGGCGCGGGATTTACGGATTACGACAACGACGGATGGATCGATATCTTCTACGTCACCGGCCAGGTTTATCCACAGGTTGATGAGTACAACGTGGGCGGCCATTTTTTTTCGCCCCGAATTGTCTATCGCAATCTGGGAAACACCAAATTCGAGGATGTTTCCAAGAGTTTGGGCCCTGGAATCAATGCGCTGTACTCCAGCCGCGGCTGCGCCTTTGGCGACTTTGACAACGATGGCGATGTGGACATACTGGTCCTGAACATGAACGATTACCCGTCGCTGTTGCGCAATGACGGCGGCAACAAGAATAATTGGATCAACATCAAATTGCTGGGCACCCATTGCAACCGCACGGCAATCGGCGCGCGAGTGAAAGTGGTGACGGGCAAGCATTCCCAGATGGACGAAGTCCATACCGGCACCAGCGTGATGTCACAGAGCGACTTGCGCCTCGCCTTCGGTCTGGGAAAAGCGGCGCAGGTGGACGTCATCGAAGTCAAATGGCCGACCACGCAAAAGATTGAGCGATTCACCAACATCGAAGCCAACCAGTTCCTCACCATCAAAGAAGGCGCGGGAATCATCAAACGCCAACCTCCCAACGGCCCCGCCAAACCCTGACGGGGCGCTGGCTGAAGGAAACATCCGCCCTGCCGACATCCTGAGCAGCCGTGCTTCACCCCAGATTTAGGTTATGCAATGACCGTGGCTCCGCGCGACAAGGCCGGGACCCGTGTCAAATCCAGTTCCTCACAGCCAGACATTTCGATTGGAATAAAACGTGGCGGGCGCGGTGGGATGCTTTTGGCGAAAGGCCTGGAATTGCCGAAGGATCGCCTGGTGGCGGCGCTCAGAGGTTTGAATGGATTTGTGGGGCATCTTGATGAGGGCGCGTTCCACTTCTTTGACATACTTCGTTGAAAGCCGCCAGTCGCATTTCACCAGGGTGCGCAGGTCAGCGACACCGTAGCCAACGATGCGCGCGACGCCATCAACGTAGGGGTCCGCGTAACTCATCACCAGGTGGCGGATGGTGCGGAACACCGGCTTGCGCCCGTGCAGGCCCGCGTCACGAGAGCGCGCAATGGTGCCCCACCGCCCATGCTTCTTAAGGAGAAACAGCACGTGGTCAAGCTGGTCCTGGGATTCCAAATCCAGCAACAACGGCGGGTAGCCGTGCTGCTCCATGATGGTCGCCGCGCTCAGCGCGCCTTCCAGGCAATGAGCGCTTCCGTGACGCACCACGCCGCGAAACGTCCGCAGTGTCTCGCCTCGCTTTTCCCAGTTGTAGGGAAGCTGGCGAAGATAATCCTGCACCTGCTTGGGCGTGCGGCAGCGGCGGACGACGGCCCACTCTTCCGGGCGGAAGGCTTCCCTGCCCGGCGCCAGTGACGGCGGGTAGTTGTGGGCAACGTCAAAACTCTTCGGGATCATGATCTTATTTTCCATGGTCGCGCGTCAGGAGTAAAGCTCCGCGCCTTGTGATTTGCGCCGCGCACGGCGTGACAAAGTGTCCCGGCTGGCGTAAGATTGGATTTGTGAAAGCAAAGGCAACCACGTTATGACGCTGACGATTCATCTTCCCGACGAACAACAAGCCGCGCTCGCCGCCAAGGCGCGGGCGCACGGCCTCTCGGCAGAGGAATACGTTCGCCAGGTCCTTGCGCACGATCTCGACGCCGGCGTCCGTTCCCGCCGCCACATCTCCGAAATTATCCGTGAGAACATGAGCAAGGTTCCGCCCGAAATTATGGTCCAAATGCCTAAAGATGGAGCCAGCGAGCACGATCACTACATCTACGGCCTGCCTAAAAGAAACCCGTGAGAACAGTTTTTGCCGATACGTTTTACTGGATCGCATTGACGCTGCCGGGAGATAGCGCCTTTGCGCGGGCTCACCAGATCACGGATGACATCCTGACGACGGAGGAGGTTCTCACGGAATATCTCACGTTCTTTTCCGCCGCGCCGGAATACTTGCGCCGGGAAGTGGCGGCCAATGTCGAGGCCATATTGAGCGATTCAGGCGTGCGCGTCATTCCCCAGAGCCACGAATCCTTCATGGCTGGGTTTGAACTATATCGGGCGCGTCCCGACAAAGGTTATAGCCTGGTCGATTGTATTTCGATGCAAACCATGCGCCACGAAGGGCTGACCGAAGCGCTCACCAATGACCGCCACTTCGAGCAAGAAGGCTTTCACGCGTTGTTCCGCGATTCTTAATCGAATCTCTTTTTCCCGGTTGGCTCTACAACCATACAGCGCGGACTGAGGGCGTGGCTCAGACATACAGATCGATGTCCGCGCGGAATCCTCGCATGGCAGGGCCGCGCGCGGTCGGACAGGACCCTTCTTGACCACCCGATCACCGGATCACCCAATCACCCGGTCATTTCCCCAGCGGTCAAACCAAAGTTGAAAACTGAACAGCGTCCACAGCGTTTTCCGATGATCGGCTTTGCCGGACCAATGCTCATTAAGGAGGCGGCGTACGAAGGCGGCGTTGAACATACCCTCTCGCCGCAATTTTTCTTCACCCAGTGTCTCATCCACCAGCGGCCGCAGCTCATTCCGCATCCAACTGGCAATGGGAACGGAGAAGCCGCGCTTTTGCCGGTACACAATTTCCTTGGGCAGCCAGCGCTCCACGGCCTTTTTCAAAATGTATTTCAGTTCGAACCCCCGCACTTTGAGCCGGCCGGGCAGACCTTCGGCGAATTCAATCAAGCGGTGATCCAGGAAGGGCGTTCGCAACTCCAGCGAGCACGCCATGCTGGCGCGATCGACTTTCACCAACAAGTTATCTTCCAGGTACAAGCGAAAATCGAGGTAGAGCATTTCGGAAACGGTTTCATCGAAGCGCGCGCCTTCCAGCACCCGGGCCAGCGGCGAATAGATATGGCTGCTGGGCGGCCGTGGTCCTGCCCAATCCGGCGAAAACAGCTGGTCAAGTTCCGTGGGGTTGAACATGCCGAACCAAATGTGGTGGCGCTCCGCCGGGACTTTTTCCGCATGGCTCAAGAAGCGCCGGAGGAACAGGCCCTTGGGAACCGCGGTGGAGGAAACGGGGAGAAAACGCTGGAGGCGGCCAAATACCTGGCGGCGCACCACGCCGGGGAGCTTCAGGTAATAATCGGCAAGGCGCGCTCCCATGTAAGTGGGATAGCCGCCAAAAAGCTCGTCGCTGCCCTCGCCGCTCAGCGCCACCTTGATGTGTTCGCGCGCGAAACGCGAAATCATGTAAGTGGGAATGACCGCCGGATCGGCCATGGGCTCATCCAGGTGATTGGCTAGCGTCGTGAGCGCCTGGAACATGCTGGGCTTATCGGCAGTCAACACGTGATGCTGGGTACGAAAGCGTTTTGCCACCAGCGTCGAATAGGGCTCTTCGTTAAAAGTCTTCTCCGGGAAATTGACCGAAAACGAATTGACGTTGCCCGGGCTCAGCTCGCTCATGATGGCGACGATGGCAGAGGAATCCACGCCGCCGCTGAGGAAGACACCAAGGGGGACATCGCTCACCAGGCGGGACTCAGCCGCCTGCCGGAAGCGCACGGCGAGTTCTTCCACCAGATCGCGCTCCTCGCGGGGAGTCACCGGCGCCTCATCCGGCGAACGCAAATAGTCCTGCGGGCGCCAATAAGCGTCAATGTGAATGCCGCCATTTTCCACGATCATGTAATGCGCCGCTGGAAGTTTTTTGATCTCGGCATAAACGCTGTTGGGGCTGGGAAAATGGCCGTAGAAGAAGTAGTGGGTGAGCGCGATGGGATCTATCGCGCGGCTGATTCCTGGGTATTCGAGCAGCGCCTTGATCTCCGACCCAAACACCAGAATTTGGCCGTCGCGCCAGTAATAAAGAGGCTTTTCGCCCGCCCGGTCACGCGCCAGGAGCAATCGTTTGGCACGATGATCCCACAGGGCGATGGCGAACATCCCGTTCAAATCGCGCAGGCAGTCCGGGCCTTTCTCCTCATAAAGGTGAATGATGGCTTCGCCGTCGGAATGCGTCTTGAAATGGTGGCCGCGATCCAGCAAACCTTTGCACAACTCGCGGTAGTTATAAATCTCGCCGTTGAAAACCAGCGTGATGTCGCCAGCCTCATTGGAGAGTGGTTGGTTGCCGGTTTCCAGATCAATAATGCTCAGCCGCCGGATGGCCAACGCGATGTGGGGCAATTGAAATTTGCCGCCGCTGTCAGGCCCGCGAAGGAAGAGGCTCTGCGCCATCGCCTCGATGCGCTCGGCGTGTGCGAGCGGTTGAAGCTGCAAATTGAAGATTCCGCAAATTCCACACATAGGAGGCCCAAAAAGAGGCTACAGGAAACAGGTCACAAGTAACAGGAAACAGAAATTCAGTTCCAATCCCAAAGTTCCTTGCAAGTGATAAATCACGGCTGAAATGGTGTAACCACGCGGGCCGGCGCACTTTCGGGACGCGCGGCATTGGCCGGCGGAATATCCCAAACGGAAAAATCCGATTCATTCCAGAGCGGATCGATGCGCCCCGCGTTCCCCCAGAGGTTTTCCACCAAGGTGTTCGGAGTCATTACCAGAATGGGCTGTGTGTTCGACTTCTTGAGGGCGAGAAATTCCGGGACCGTGACCAGTATTCCCTTGCCCGGATCCCCGCTCGCCGCGCGCCGAGCCGCCGCCTGATGCGCCACCTGATAATTGCTGGTCATCTCTCCCCACTCCGCGGAGAGCAACCCCACCGGGTGCCGCAAATAGAAGGGCAGGCTGGTGCGAAAATAGTAGTAGCCAAAGATCGGCAAATCGCGCTCCGGGCTGGCAAGGATGGTTGCTGCCAGGCGGCGGCTGGAATGAGTTTCGGTGAGCAATTCGAGCGGCGCATACCAGCGTAGTGCAAACATGGGAACAATTGCCACCATCAGCGCGAAGGTGACGATGGCTAGAGTTCGCCCGCGTGCTTGCGTGGCCAACCTGCGACCGAGGAATCCCATTGCCGCCAGGATCAGGCCGGTATAGAGCAGCG
>Ga0182011_10001416_pt1 | contig 21016 bp, 7 predicted proteins | sample 711E1DmetaG_FD_120481 | JGI IMG/M metagenome (GOLD analysis project Ga0182011, IMG submission 120481) | Permafrost microbial communities from Stordalen Mire, Sweden - 711E1D metaG | ecosystem: Environmental > Terrestrial > Soil > Wetlands > Permafrost | place: Sweden: Stordalen | collected... | reverse complement strand
TGGGCGGGTTCACCGGCGAATTCTCCGTCACCAAGGGCGCGACGGATCTCACCTTCTCAGACCTGGGGCTCGGAAGTGACACCTCCTACGTTGCCCTCAATAACGATCGTTTGGGAACCCTGGACGTCAATCCGAACAATGGCCGCAAATTCACTGTGAGCTTCCAGAAGACCGCCGAGGGTACCCTGGTCACCTTCGATCCAGCGCTTGACATCAAGCTTGCCCTGATGCTGAACAAGCTATCGGAGTCGCTACGGGTTGACATGCCGGACTGGCTTTCCAACGAGATCTTCGACGTGATGCTAGGTGGCGCGGCCAAGCCCTCGGTGTTGGTGCCCGCTGCTACCTGTGATGCCAGTGGCAATTCGACCGTCAAGAACCAACTCAAGGTCGTGACCGGCAATTTGAGCCTCGGCTCGAGTTCACTGTCGAGCCCGGTGAACGTGGCCGCGGGCATGTGCCTTTTGCCTGTGAGCGGCGCGGACAGCCAGTCCAACCCGTTCAGCCAAGTGAAATCTGGCACCTGCCAGTGACGTTTATCACACGCCACTGGCACACCGCAGCTGCACTTGCGGCGGTGGAAACAAGAACCGATAGCATTTCTCGCACGAAGAGAGTGATCCCGGTCACATCTGCCAGTGGTCCTTCTGTCCTGGCCAAAGTGCTGTCCAGAAAGGCCAGGCACGACCCTTCCAAAATGGGCGTGCCTGACCCTTCGTCGTCTGACTTGTTCTGACCGAGTTACTGCACCGTGATGGTGTCGATGTACGCGGTCACCGTGGTCGGAGTGAACGGCGCTACGCCGGCATCGTCAGTGGCGGTGGGTGCACCGGCCGATGCGATTTGGACCGCAAATTGAATGATCTGGGCCGGGTTCACGCTGGTGGTACCGGTCATGTCCAGCATGTACGTATGCCATTCATTGTCGGTCGGGAAGGCTGTCCACTGGTACTGCCCGGCCCAGGTGGTGTCCTGGGCGAAGAGCAGGATGCCCCCCGAGAAAGTTGTGGGTGCCGCGGGATCGACCTTGAGGCGGACGCTGATGACCTTGTTCGTCCACAGCACCTTCGGCGGGTCCGACGGCGTCGGCAACGTGTGCTCCAGATGATTGGGGGACAAGGCGTCAACCATCAGGAGCTTGCGAACAAGCACGGTAGGCACTTATCCGAGCCGTCTGGAGACGACAGACCACTGCGCAAGCAATAGTTGTCGTTTCCACAGCGATGCACCTCGTTCCTGCAAGACCACCCTTGGAGAACCTTTATGCAACTGCGAAGAAATGTCGTGCCTGTTCTGCTCCTACTTTCGACCTGCTGCGAACGCGATCAGGGGAACCGCTCTCGCGTCGAATCATCCCGCGCGGCCTTGGGAGTCGTGCCCGCGACCGAGAAAGCCACCTGGACACGCCTCGGGCCCCCTGCGGTCCCCGACTCGCGCTACCTGCAATCGGCCGCTTTTGACGAGACCCGCAACGTCCTGGTCATGTTCGGCGGCCTGGTCTGGGCCAGCCTAGGCGGTCAAAGAGACGACCGGGAACTGTGGGAGTGGAATCCCGCGACGAGCACGTGGACCAACCGCACTCCCGCTGGGAGCAACCCGAGCGTGCGCAAGGCCGCGAGCATGGTCTTTGATTCTGCCCACAACAAGTTCGAGATATTTGGCGGGCGCGTCGTCGTGCCCGGTGCAGGGACTGACGTCTCCCCTGTCTACGCCGACTCCGCTGAGCTTTGGGAGTGGGATCCCGGAAGCGGCGCCATGTCCGACCGCTCGGGCAAGGGTCCGGTTGCCCGCAGCCAGCACAGCATGGTGTTCGAGAAGTCCACCGGCAAGGTGCTGCTCTTCGGAGGTGCAAGAAATCTCAGCATCGATGCTGAAGTCAATCTTGGAGACGACGTCTCCGTCGGCCTGGGCGACACCTGGGAGTGGGATCCCGCGGCCGGCAAGTGGACCCAAATTCAGCCCAAGGTCGCGCCCAGTGCCCGATACGGCGGTGCCTTGGTCTGGGACAGCACACGCAGCCGCGCAGTCTTGTTCGGCGGCATGGAGAAGTCGCAGGTCGGCCTGCCTGGCATTCCCAAGCAAGACACATGGGAATGGGATCCGACGGCGCAGACCTGGACCGATCGCACGATCGCGGGGGACAAGCCGACCCCGCGCTTCGGCCACGCCATGGCGTACGACCCTGCTTCGGGCATGGTCGTGCTGGTGGGCGGCTGGGACATCGACAGCACTTTTGGACTGGCCGATGTTTGGCAATGGGATCCGAACACAGGGGCGTGGAGCGAGCGCCTCACCGGCAGCGAACCAAATCTGCCTACGGCGCGACTATACGCCTCGCTGGTCACCGACACTGCGCAAGGCCGCCTCGATCTGGTGGGGGGCTTGTCCTGGCCCGAGGTTTCGCGGGACGGGGAGATCTGGGAATTGGATCCAGTTGCGGCGATCTTCACCGACCGCACGCCAACACTTGGAAAATGGCCTTCGCCGCGTGCGTCGTACGCCATGGCCTTCTGCCCCGCCACGGGCAAGACGTATATGTTCGGAGGCACGGCGGACGACCCCGACGCGAACATCTTTTTCGATGACCTGTGGGAGTGGGACGGCACCTCTTGGTCCCAGGTCCAGACCGACGTACGTCCTCCGGGCCGCTCGGGTGCGGCCATGGCCTACGATCCCTTGCGCAAGTCCCTCATCCTGTTCGGCGGCGTGCACAACTCACCCGTCGGGATCATCGAACAGCTGACCTTGGGCGACACCTGGGAATGGAACTCCAGCACGCGCAAGTGGAGCCAGCTTCAACCCACGGCGAGTCCCGAGCCTCGCCAGGATCACGCCATGGTCACCGACTCTGGCCGTGCCAAGGTGCTGCTCTTCGGCGGCTACCTGCTCACCCGTGCCGCCACCTACCCGACCCCCGGAACCCAGCGAAAGCCGGACCCCCTGAACAACGCCGTCTGGGAATGGGACGGCGGCAAGTTGACCTGGACCAACCGTACACCTGTCTCGTTCACCCTCACGCCGCCTGGGTATGCCTCGTTTGAATCGCTGCTGGCCTTCGACGATGCTCGCCAGAAGGTTCTCCTCGTCGACACGGGGACGAGTTCCAGCGACAATGTCGCGTTTTGGGAGTGGGATCCAGTTTCGGCCGGCTGGGCGAAGCGCGACAGTGGCGACATCGTGCATTTCGACGGCGACGCGTTCGTGGTCTACGACAGCCTCCGGCGACGGGCGGTTGTGCCCGTGGTCGCCGACACGCCGAATTCATTCTCGCCCAGCGTCGTGTGGGAGATCAGTACCAAAGGCCCCACCTGGTACTTGCGCAACCTCCCCGCGAGCACAAACCAGTTCCCCATGTGGCCGACCGCGCAGTTCGACAGCCAGCGCCGGGTGGTGGTGGTGTTCGGTGGAACGATTGACGGAATCATGTCTACCAGCGAGACCTGGGAGTACGAAGTCACCAATCTCGGCAATGGCGAGGGGTGCACATCCGCCACAGCTTCGACTTGCGCTTCTGGTTTCTGCGTGGATGGCGTGTGCTGCGGGACCGCGTCCTGTTCCGGCGCGTGCCAATCCTGCGCGGCGGATGGCCAGGAAGGCACCTGCGCGCCGGTGGCTGGGGGCACCGAAGTTCCCGGCAGCTGTGCCGGCGGACAGGCGTGTGATAGCAGCGGCGCCTGCAAGAGCAAGAACGGCACGACTTGCTCCGCTGCGACGGTCTGCGCTTCTGGTTTCTGCGTGGATGGTGTGTGCTGCGAGAACAAGTGCAATGGCATCTGTGTTTCGTGCAACCAGGCCGGGCTGGCGGGCAAGTGCTCTGCCTACGCCGCGGGCAGCGACCCCGAGAGCGAATGCGGGACAGGCAGCGATCCCTGCCGTCTGACCTGCAACGGCGCAGGCACCTGCGATGCACCGCCAGTGGGAACGTCCTGCGGCTTTTGTGCGACTTGTGACAGCACCGGCAAATGCGTCACCCCTGATCCTTCTCCTTGCGGCGCTGGCGGCACGGGCGCGGATGGCGCGAGCGGCAGTGGCGGCACAGCGGGCACCACGACAGGCGGACGTGGCGGAAGCGGTGGGGCGGGTGGCGTCGGCGGGACAATCATCGGCGGCGCAGGTGGAAGTGGTGGTACGGCTGGCGTCGGCGGCACCGGCATCGGCGGCGCAGGTGGAAGCGTTGGCACGGGTGGTGTCAACAGCAGTCCCGATGGCGGGAGAGACGCAATGGTACCCGACACGGGTGGCGCCGCTGGCGGAACGGATGCAATGGCTTACGACGCAATCACCAACGGTGGAAGAGATGCGATCGCGCCCGACGCGGGCAGCACGCCACGGCTCGGGCGCTCGGGTTGCAGCTGCGATCTGGGGCAGACCAGTCGAGGCACGTCGAAGTTGCCGTTCGTTTTGCTGGGCGTTGCGTTCCTATGGACGATGAGAATGCGAACAACCGCCCGTCGGACAACTCCGGGCCGGCGCAGGTCGGCCAGCGTGCGTGATAGCGGTGGCGGTAGCGACCAGCGGGAAGCGGCCAGCGTGGGCGACAGGTGTGAGCCGTGCGCGCCACCCCGGCCGCACTCGCACGCGCTTTCTACCTCCCGCGAGCCGCACACGAACTCCCCTGGGGGGCTCCGGGACGGACAGCCCACCCTGCCCACCCCTCGCGCTTCGCGCTCGCCCGTCGCGCTCACGCCCACGCTCTCGCGACTCGCAACCCGCGACCCGCGACCCGCGGGCCGGCCCGGATGGCCAACAGTTTCCCTACAGGTTCCGGCTGCTCTGCTTCTGTTGGCGACCTGCTCGGCGTCCAATCCGGCCGACCGTCCACGGATTGAGTCCTCCCATGCGGCCCTGGGCACTGTGCCCCCGTCCGAGGTGGCGACCTGGACTCGCGTCTCGGCCCCGGTGCCGCTGAGCCCCGGCGCGCGCTATCTGCAGTCGGCCGCCTTTGACGAGACCCGCAACGTGCTGGTCATGTTTGGCGGCTGGGGTGGCAACTATGCAACGGCGCTTCAGGAGCTGTGGGAGTGGGATCCGGCGGCCGGCGCGTGGACCCAGCGCACGTTGGTCGGCAGCAAGCTGGTCGCGCGCTGTGGTGCGAGCATGGTCTTTGATTCGACTCGCAACAAGTTCGTCATCTTCGGTGGACGCGCGAACTCCGGCTACGACCTCGCGGACACCTGGGAATGGGATCCGGGAACGGGCGCCTTCACCAACCGTACAGCCTCGGTGGGGCCAAGCGCCCGCAGTCAGCACAGCATGGTGTTCGAAAAATCCACGGGCAAGGTGCTGCTCTTCGGCGGCGGTCTGGCAGGTTCGACCTCTGATCAGACCAGCATCTCGCTGGCATTTGGCGACACGTGGGAATGGGACGCCGGGGCTGGCACGTGGAACCAGCTCAACCCGACCAGCGCACCCGGTGCGCGCTATGACTCGGCGCTGATCTGGGACAGCAAGCGCAACCGCGCGGTCCTATTCGGCGGCATGCAGAAGCCGCAGGCTGATGTGGATGGAATCCCCCAAAACGACGTGTGGGAATGGGATCCGGCCAAGGCGAGCTGGACTTTGCGACCGAGCAAAGGGACGCAACCGACTGCGCGTTGGGGTCACGCCATGGCCTACGACCCCGGCCGCGGCATGGCCGTGCTCGCCGGAGGCAAGGACCTCGACACGAACCTCGAACTGGCTGATCTCTGGGATTGGGATCCGAACAGCGCGACCTGGACGCAACGACTCGACGGCAGCGAACCCAACCTGCCAGCAGCGCGCATGTACGCCTCGCTGGTCACCGCGCAGAACCGCCTTGATTTGCTGGCGGGCCTCACCCTCGACGAGGAGTCTGGCAAGGAGGTGGCCTCCAGGGAGCTATGGGCACTGGATCCGGCTTCGGCAACCTTCACCAACCGCTCAGTGATACAGAGCGGGCCGAGCCCGCGAGGGGACCACTCCATCGCCTTCTGCCCCGCCACGGGCAAGACCTACATATTCGGCGGTGGGCGACTCGACACCTCTGCGCCTCTCAACGACCTGTGGGAGTGGGACGGGAGTTCCTGGTCCGAGGTCCAGGCGGACGTGCGCCCCCCGGCGCGCGGGGGCGCGGCGATCGCTTACGATCCCTATCGCAAGTCACTCGTCATTTTCGCCGGCTGCTCGACGCCGATGTCCTTTAGCGACGCAACCGAGTGCTTCTACGACACCTGGGAATGGCAAAGTAGTACACGCAAGTGGACCCAGCTCTTTCCCGCAACGAGTCCCGACTATAGCAACTGGAATGGCAATTCGCCCCCGCAGATGGTGACCGATTCGGGCCGCGGCAAGCTGCTGCTCTTCGGAGTGGCAGCTAGCAACAACAGCACCGCGGTTTGGGAGTGGGATGGCGCGACCACGACCTGGACCAACCGCACACCCACCCCAGGCTCGGTCATACCGAAGTTCTACGACCCCAAAACGAACTCCAGCGATGCCTCCACGTCGGTGACATTCGACGACGCTCGCCAGAAGATGTTCGTCTTTGCGGGCCAGAGTCAGTGGCAAGGCACCACCAGCAACAGCGTCTTCTGGGAATGGGATCCGGTTTCGGCCGGATGGGCATTCCGCGACAGCGGAGACATCATCAATCTCAGCTACAGTCTTGGCGTGGCCTACGACAGCCTGCGCCGTCGGCAAGTGCTGCTCGCGGCGGATCAGAGTCCAACTGGCAGCACGATGGCCCTAGACACTTGGGAGCTGGATCCCAAGGGGCCGACCTGGTACCTGCGCACTTTCCCCGGCGACTCAGCCGGCGGGGGCTATTGGCCGATGGCCTTCGACAGCAAGCGTGGCGTGATGGTGCTGTTCTGCACGCCCGCGGATGGCAGTTCGGACGTGACCGAGACCTGGGAGTACAAAGTCACGAATCTCGGCAATGGCGAGGGGTGCACCGCCGCCACGGCGTCGACTTGCGCCTCGGGCTTCTGCGTGGACGGCGTGTGCTGCGCAAGCGCGGCCTGCTCGGGCACCTGCCAATCTTGCAGCGTCGCCGGCTACGAAGGCACCTGCACCGTGGCGGCAGGGGGAACCGAAGTTCCTGGCAGCTGCCCCGGACAGGCGTGCGACAGCAGCGGCAGTTGCAACGCAAAGAACGGCACGGCCTGCTCCAGCGCCAGTACCTGCGCCTCTGGCTTCTGCGTGGATGGGGTGTGCTGTGAGAGCGTGTGCGATGGCACCTGTGTGTCCTGCAATCAGGCTGGTCGAGCTGGCAAATGTTCTGCCTACGTCGCGGGCAGCGATCCAGAGAACGAATGCACTTTCGGCCTGGGCGCGTGCCGCGCGACTTGCAACGGCGCCGGGGCTTGCGACTATCCCAGAGCCGGAACGCCCTGCGGGAACAGCTGCCAGGCCTGTGATGGCAACGGGATGTGTGTCAACGACCCCTCGTGCGCCCCCAGCGGTACGGGTGGCAGAAGCGGTACGGGTGGTTCTGGCGGAACCGGCGCGGGTGGAGCGAGTGGACGGGGCGGCGCAAGTGGGGTTGGTGGCACGGCCGCGGGCGGCGCAACTGGGTTCGGCGGCGCGATGACGGGTGGTGTGGGCGGCACAGTCTCCGGTGGCGCGGGCGGACGGGGTGGCGCTAGTGGCGTTGGCGGCAGTGCCGGAGGTGGCACCACCAGCGTCGGTGGCGCGGGTGGCATCGTCGCGGGCGGCGCAGGCGGCACCAGCGACAGCCCGAGCAGTGGCGCAGGTGGAGCCGGCGGGACGGGCGGCGCCAGCGGCAGCCCGGATGGCGGAGGTGGTTTCCTTCCGTCCGACGCCGGCCGCGTCGATGGGGGACAGGATTCCCGCCCACTCGACTCCGGCAGCACGATGGGGCTGGGCCACAAGGGTTGCAATTGCGATCTGGGTCAGACGGCAAGTGGAGAGCCTGGCCTCCCCTTCGCTTTGCTTGGCGCCGCTTTCTTGTGGCGGCGACTGCGCAGGCGTCGGGGCCGATCTGTTGAGACTGCGGGAACTGCCCAGCGGCGGCTAGTGCTGCCCGCCAGAAGAAGTTGAAGGGCAGCCGGCCGGGATGGATCGGCCGCCCAAACGTGGCCGAAATTCTGACCGGAAGCGCTAGGCCCGCTGTCCATCATCGCCACCGCCGGGAAAGACATGATGCGGATGACCGCTTGGCGAACGACACCTGTCCGCAATCGACATGAAGTCGGTAAGGTCTTCGAATCTCGGGCGATAGGAGGGACAGTAGGGAGCAATATGCGGCTGCACATCGTGAAATCGATGCTCTTGCCCGAAAGGGCTAGCGGTCGGCGGGAGTCCCTTGATGGGCTGTACGAGCAGCATGCCTCCGACGTCAAGCGTTGGGCCCGGCGCTTGGCTGGGCCGCGCGCGGATCTCGAGGATTTGGTTCACGACGTCTTCGTCATCGCCCTACGACGGCGGTTCTCGTACCGGGGCGAGGCGAGCGTGAAGACCTGGTTGTTCCGCATTACCCACCACGTGGTTCGCAACCGGATGCGCCGCGGGTTCATCCGGCGGTTGCTCTTCAGCCGACACCAGGACGCACTTGTGTCCCTGGCTCCGACACCCTCCACACCGCAGGAAGAGATCGAACGACGCGAACGCCACGTCCGGCTCTACCGGGCACTCGATCAGCTCTCCGATTCCTACCGAACCCCTCTCATCCTTTATGAGATTGAAGGGCTTTCCGGGGCAGAGGTCGCTGAGTTGAGCGGCATCAGTCTTGCGACGGTTTGGGTTCGCCTGTACCGGGGACGGGCCAAGCTGCTCGACCTCTTGAACAAGGAAGAATGACAATGAGGTCACGGTTTCGGGAACTCACTCGTTTGGCCGACCTACCACCGGAAAATGATCCGACGAAGGTGGCGCTCTTGATCCAGAGCGCCAGACAGGCGCCCGACGAGGCTCTGCCGCTGGTCAAGTGGCGGATTCAAAACACCCTGCGCCGGCGGACGGAGTGGAGTCATCGTGGGGTGCGGCTTGTGTTCGTGGGTGCGCTGATCTTTCTGGTCGGGGGTGTGGTCGGCGCCTTGGCGGGGCCGCTTCTGGGCTCGCGACGCCGCTTGCTGCCGCCGGAACCGGCCGGGGGTTCTCCGCCAGCGCGAGCGATTCGCCACACCCACCGCCGCGCACCCGGGCAATCGATCCCTTCGCCACCCGCAGACCAGCCGCTCGTGTCGGTAGAGCCGTCGGCCCTTCCAGTCCCGGCAGCGCCGACCGAAGCGCAACCGGTGGTGGCTACGGATGCCTTCGCGAAACCGAAAGGCGTGATCGCATCGGTGGCTGCCACAGCCACGGCGTCAAAGACGATGGCGCTGCGTCCGTCGACGGCGGTGCAAGCAAGGCAAGCTCCGCGGTCGGAGCCGGCATCTTTGTCGCCGCCGGCCGCGCCGCCGTCGCTGGAGTTGTCCGCTGCCAAGACTCCGATTCCGGCCGAGTCGAGTGGGGAGCCCGCCGGCTTCGGCGCCGCACCATCGCGGGAGGGTATGGCGAGGCCGAGCGAAGCGAGCGGGGAGGCGGGGCAGGTGGGGGGCCGAAGGGCGGAGCGAACCCTTCCAGGGTTCCCATACCAGCGTCTTGCTATGAGGGATTCGCCCATCGTGCCAGCTGGCGCGCAGAACGTTGCGCCTGAGAAAAGGCCGACCTTGCCGAATCAGCCCGCCTCGTTGGCCAACTCGTTGCTGCGGCTGCCATCGCCTACTTCCAATTTGCCGCCTCCTCCTGACGAACATGCCCTGTTGAAGACCGCGCTGTATAGACTCCGGACGGCCCACGAGCCGGTGTCCGCCCTGGCAGCACTCGACGACTACAGGGTGCGGTTCCCGAGCGGTGGGCTCGCTCCCGAGGTGGCCATGCTGCGCGCCGAGGCGCTTTTGCAGATTGGGCGCAAGGGCGAAGCGCTCGCCGAGCTGGATCAGATGTCGCTCGGTCAGATGCCCAATAGCGACGAGCGCTACGTTGTGCGCGGAGAGTTGCGAGCAGCCGTGGGCCGCTGGCGAGAAGCCCTGGGAGATTTCGACGTCGTCCTGCGCGGCCACACCGGGGAAGAGGCCGAAATCGGCGTGGTAACCGACATGAAATTGCTTGACCGCTTCGAACGCGCGCTGTGGGGCCGAGCCCTGGTCCGCAGCCGCCTGGGCGACGACGCCGGCGCACGCGCGGATCTGCAAGCATGTCTCCGCCGCTTTCCTCACGGACGTTTCGCCTCCGAAGCGGCTCGCTTGCTAGGCGCGCACCGTTGATCATGCCTGCGACACGGGGGCGACGTCTACCGCTGGTGCTGTCGACTGCGCTGGCTGTCCTGCCCGTCGTCGGGACAGCCGGAACGGCTACGGATGGCCATCCTGCAGGCGGTGAGCTTGTGATTGTCAGCGACTCGGACTGCCCATCGGGGCAGGCGGTTCGCGATGCGTTGGTCGGTCTTCGTCCGCTTGAAGCATGGCCTGCCCTGTCGGTGGCGATCCAGGCCGCTGTGGGTATGCTGGTGGTGGAAATCGGACCACAGAAGACGAACCTGAGGCAGCTCGCCGTCGGTCCCGACTGCGAGGCCCGGGCCGCTGCCGTCGCTCTGGTCATCGCCATCTGGACCGGGGATCTGCCGGTCGAGGCGACAGGTACGCCCATCCTCCGGCCCGCCACGCCCATCCTTCAACCTTCGCCAGGCGAGAAGCCCGAGACTGTGATTTCGAAGACCAACCCTGGCCAGAGCGAAATCGGCGCTGGCCTGCTGGCGGCGAGCGCGGGCGGGATCGTGCCTGGCGTTCGCGTGGAATTCGGCCGGATGAGACGGGGCAGCGGCTTGGGCTGGCAGGCCGACCTCACAGTCCCAGCAGCCCGACAGGTGGCCCTTGCGGGCGGCGTAACCCGCTGGATGCGCGTTTCCGCCGGGGCTGCACTCGATGCCCGCTGGGCGATGCGAAGATTCTTTCTCGACGGGGAAGTGGGAGGCGTGGCGGCGCTGACCTACGCCTGGGGCCAGGGCTACGTGGCAAACCAATCTGACTGGTCGCCGACCTGGGGTCTTGGGGCAGGCATCCGAGCGGGAGCGCCATGGGGCCGAATCCGGCTTTGGCTGGATCTACGCGCTGTGAGGTGGCTGCGCGAACAGAGCGTGCAAATCGATCCAGTCACGACTGGCACGGCGACCGCAGCGAACTTGCCATCCTGGGATGCGCAAGGGGCTATCGGCATCAGCTATGTCTTTCAGTGAGACGAATCTGGGAAAGGTCCGCCGCCCCTAGGACATGAGTTCAAGCATGAAAACTCGAAGGACGTCGGTTGCCATCTCGTTGGTGTTTAGTTTTGGCGTGGCTGCTTGCCAAGGTAAACTAGACACGGGCCTGGCGGACCTGAGCGATGCTGGCCAGGGCGGCAGCACAGGGAGCCTCGGCACTGGGGGCACGGGTACAAATGCCGCCGCAGGCACAACCAGCGCCACAGGGGGAACCAGCGGCTCCGGGGGAACCAGCAGCCCCACGGGAGGCGCGACCAGCTCAGGGGGAGCCAGCAGCTCCGCAGGGACAACCAGCCCCACGGGAGGCGCGACCAGCTCAGGGGGAGCCAGCAGCTCCGCAGGGACAACCAGCCCCACGGGAGGCGCGACCAGATCAGGGGGAACCAGCAACTCCGCAGGGACGACCAGCATCCCCAACCCGGCCACCGGAACGCAGTGGGCCCGAACGGAAATAGAACACGCAACTGAGTCCCTTATTAGTTCAGCCGCGGTAGATTCCTCGGGCAACGTGTACGCGGTGGGCCAACTCTGGGGACCAGGCACCGTCAATTTTGGCAACAGCGCCACAGTTACCGGAGTCTCCAACGGCTACAACGCACTGCTGGTGAAATACGACTCCCAGGGAACAGTCCAGTGGGGACAAACTGTCACCGCAATCCCAGACCGCTCTCAATTCTATTCAGTGGCAGTAGATTCCTCGGGCAACGTCTATGCAGCGGGCTACGTGTCTGGCGCATCAGGGGCCGTGGACTTCGGCAACGGCGTCACGGTGACGAAGTCCGACACATTTCTTAATGCCGTGCTGGTGAAATACGACTCCTCGGGAATAGCCCAGTGGGCACGGACTGTCACCGCAGGCTCAAGCGATTCCAGTTTCAGTTCAGTGGCCGTGGATACCTCGGGCAACGTCTATGTGGCAGGCGAGATCGATGGCACAGGGATTTACGAGTTTGGCAACAGCGTCACAGCAAAGGGCACGGCAATAAGCGTTGGACTCTTGAATCCGGCCGGGAATGTTGTGCTGGCGAAATACAACTTTTCGGGAATCGCGCAGTGGGCGCAGACCGTCACCGCAGGCTCACCGGACTCCAGCTTCAGTTCAGTGGCCGTAGATTCCTCGGGCAACGTGTATGCGGCAGGCTCTATCGCTGGCACTGGAACATACGAATTCGGCAACGGCGTTGCGACCACGGGCGCGACGAGCAACAGTCCCATCGCCAACCAAGAAGGCGGCAATCTTGTGCTGGTGAAATACGATTCCTCGGGAATAGCCCAGTGGGCACAGACCGTCACCGCAGGCTCAGGCGGCTCCGGTTTCAGTTCAGTGGCCGTAGATTCCTCGGGCAACGTGTATGCAGCGGGCTCTATCGGTGGCCCAGAAACTTACGACTTTGGCAACGGCGTCACGGCCACGGGCACCCTTGGCAGTGGTGCCTTCGCCGGCCTTGCAGGCCCAGGCTATGTTGTACTGATAAAGTACAACACCTCAGGAATCGCTCAGTGGGCACAGACGGTTACCACAGGAGGACCGAACTCAATTTTTGATTCTGTAGCGGTAGATTCCTCGGGCAACGTGTATGCGGCGGGTAGTCTCTATGGCGCGGGGACATACGACTTCGGCAACGGCGCTACGGCCACGGCCAGCACCGAAGGCACAAACTATGTTGTACTAGTTAAATACAACTCGTTGGGAATTGCCCAATGGGCACGTTCGTCCGTAAACGGGGGCTCTAGCGACGCCATTCTTGCTTCGGTGACGGTGGATTCCATGGACAACGTGTATGCGGCGGGCGGTGTCGGTGGGACAGGGGTGGTCGATTTTGGAAACAACCTTACGGTCACTGGAACGAAGGTAGACGCAGGCCCAGGCTGGAGCGCTCTTTTGGTGAAGTATCAGTGAACCGTCGGATGAAGTTCTTGCGGCACTGTTGTGTTTCGTCGGGGCGTGTGCGTGCCGCGCCGCGCTGCGCTGCTATTGTGTGCTGACCTACAGTGGGAGAACCGTCATGAAGTTCCGAAGAAGTATGCTGGCTGCTCTCGTCCTGCTCGCCACCTGCAACGAAGACCATTCTGGCCGGGCCAGTGACCCCCGCGTGGAGTCCTCGCACTCGGCTCTGGGCACGGTGCCCGCGACCGAGAAAGCCACCTGGACGCGCGTCGGTCCCCCTGTGCCGGGCCCAGACGGGCGTTATTTGGCGTCGGCCGCCTTTGACGAGACCGGCAGGGTCTTGGCCATGTTCGGCGGCTGGCCCACGGCCGACAATGCCATTGTGACGGCACTTCAGGATCTGTGGGAGTGGGATCCCGCGACCGGCGTCTGGACCAACCGCACCCCTGCCGGCGACAAACCGGGCGCGCGCGCGGGCGCAAGCATGGTTTTTGACTCGGTTCGTAACAATTTCGTTGTCTATGGCGGGCGCATGTTGGCCAGCCGCGACGACATCGTCGACTACGCGGACCTTTGGGAATGGAATCCCACAACCGGCGCCTTCTCCCAGCGCGGCAACTCGGGCCAGGGGCCAGGCTATCGCAGCGAGCAGGCAATGGTCTTCGAGAAATCCACCGGAAAGGTGCTGCTCTTCGGGGGCGGCGCAGCCGATGGGTTCCCCGAGTTCTCCGTCGCGTCGGGCGACACGTGGGAGTGGGATCCCGCGCAGGGCAAGTGGACCCAGCTTGCGCCCCTGAGCGCGCCCAGCGCCCGATTCGCTTCCGCGCTGGTCTGGGACAGCAAACGCAACGTCGCCGTCCTGTTCGGCGGAATGGAGCTGCCGGAGGCCGGTCTCAGTGGCGTCCCCAAGCAGGACACATGGGAATGGGATCCGGCGAAGCAGAACTGGACCAATCGCACAATCGCGGGGACCACGCCGAGCGCGCGCTACGGCCACGCCATGGCGTACGACTCTGGCCGGGGTGTGACCGTTCTGGTCGGTGGTTGGGACATGGGTACCGGCGATGCCTTGGCCGACGTCTGGGAATGGGATCCGACCACGGGGGCATGGACGCAGCGTCTTACCGGCAGCGAACCCAATCTGCCCCCGGCGCGCCTGTACGCCTCGCTTGTCACCGACTCCGGGCAAGACCACCTCGATCTGGTGGGAGGCATGACCCAGCTCGGCAACGGACAGCCCACACCCAACCTGGACCCGAAGCCCGGAGAGATCTGGGAGTTGGATCCCAAGACCGCGACCTTCACCAACCGCACGCCGCCGCCGCCGCCGGCATGGCCACCGCCGCGCTCGTATCCCGCCATGGCCTTCTGTCCCGCCACGGGCAAGACCTACGTGTTCGGCGGACTCGGCGCCAATTCCGAGGTGCTGAGCGGAATCGAAAACAATTCCGCGCTGCTTGACGACCTGTGGGAGTGGGATGGCAGTGCCTGGTCTGAGGTCGCAAGCGACGTACGCCCCGCGCCCCGCATAGCCGCGGCGATGGCCTACGATCCATACCGCAAGTCCCTCATTCTATACGGCGGTGCGAACTCCACAGGCGAGGCGCCCATCTCGTCGACGGGCACTGTGATCTTCGGCGACACCTGGGAATGGAACTCTGTAACCCGCCAGTGGACCCAGCTTCATCCCGCCTCGAACCCGGAGCCTCGCGATTCACACGCCATGGTCACCGATTCGGGCCGGGCAAAGGTGCTGCTCTTCGGCGGCGAAAGACCCTACTATGCCTACACCTACCCGACTCCCGGAGGCCAGACAGGGGTGGACCCTCGGAGCAACGCAGTCTGGGAGTGGGACGGCGCGACCACCTCCTGGACTAACCGCACACCCTCACCCCTCAGTGTTGTGCCGGCCGGGCGCTTTTCTCCGCCTCTGAGCTTCGACCAGGACCGCCAGAAGATGGTCCTCATCGCGGACCAATCGGACGACGGCAGCGACGGCACTTTCTGGGAGTGGGATCCCGTCACAGCCGGCTGGGTGCTGCGCGACAGCGGCGATGTCGCCGTTTTCGAGAGCGGCTGGGGGACGAGTCTGGTCGCCTACGATAGCCTGCGGCGCCGGCACATCGTGCCCGTTGCCGGCACAGCGGGGGCACTCGAAACCTGGGAACTGGATGCCAAGGGTCCAACTTGGTACCTGCGCACTCTGTCTGCAGGCATAGACCCGCGCCTCACAGGGGCAGGCGCCACGGCCTTTGACAGCCAGCGCGGCGTGGTTGTGTTGTTCTGTGGCGTTATTGCCACGGGCGCAGGGATGGCTTACGACACGCAAGCGAGCGAAGTCTGGGAGTACAAAGTAACTAGTCTCGGCAACGGCGAAGGGTGTACCACCGCCACCGCGTCGACCTGCGCCTCGGGTTTCTGCGTGGACGGCGTGTGCTGCGGAGTCGCGGCCTGTTCTGGCGCTTGCCAGTCTTGTGCCGTTGCCGGCCATGAAGGCACATGCTTCCAAGCAGGCCCAGGCACAGAAATCCCCGGTACCTGTGCCAGCGGGCAGGCGTGCGACGGCAGCGGCGTCTGCAAGAGCAAGAACGGCACGACTTGTTCCAAAGCGAACGGCTGCGCTTCTGGGTTCTGCGTGGATGGGGTGTGTTGTGAGAGCGCGTGCGATGACACCTGCGTGTCCTGCAACCAGACCGGTCGGGCCGGCAAGTGCTCGGCCTACACCACGGGCAGCGATCCCGAGAAGGAATGTGGCTCGGGCAGCGACCTGTGCCGCATGACCTGCAACGGCGCAGCCGCCTGCGATGCCCCTCCATCGGGAACCACCTGCGGGACTTGCCAGTTTTGTGACGGCGCGGGTACCTGCGCTCCCCCCGATCCTGCCGTCTGCGGCACTGGCGGCACTGGCGGCGCCGGCGGAGCTGGCGGCTCGGGCGCGGGTGGCGCGGGAGGAACTGGTGGCACGGTGGGCTCCAACACGGGTGGAAGCAGCGGAAGTGGCGGCTCGGGTGGCGTCGGCGGCACCCTCGGCGCAGGCGGAAGTGGTACGGGTGGCGCCAGCAGCAGCCCCGATGGCGGCAGAGATGCGCTCGCGCCAGACATGGGCAGCCCCGATACCGGAAGAGATGCAATTATGTCCGAGACGGGTAGCTCTGATGGCGGCCGAGATGCGCTCGCGCCCGATGCGAGCAGCCCCGGCAGGGACGTGCTTGCGGCTGATGCGGGCACCCCTGATGGCGGCGGAAACACGCTCGCGCCCGACGCGAGCGCCAGGGTGGGGTTGGGCCACGCGGGTTGCAACTGCGATCTGGGCCGGACCGCACCCGGCACGCCAGGGCTACCTTTCGCCTTGCTCAGCGCCGCCTTCCTGTGGACTGTGAGACTGCGAAGGATCGCCCCAGCCAGGGCCTGTCGGAAAGCCCCGGGACGACTTCGGTCGGGCAGCGTGTGCGTGAGCGGCCAGGGGACAGCGGGCGGCGTGGGCGACTTGCGTGAGCGGTCCGCGGCACGCTTTCCGCGTCCCGCCGGTCACCCACGAACTCCCCTGGGGGGCTTCGGGACGGACAGTCCACCCTGCCCACCCCTCGCGCTTCGCGCTCGCCCGTCGCGCTCACGCCCACGCTCACTCCCACGCGACCCGCGATCCGCTGGACGGCCCGTCAGCCGGCCCGTGGTCTTCCTCCAGGCTCTCGTTGCTCTGCTCCTGCTTGTCACCTGCTCCGCACCCAATCCAGGCAACGGCCCTGGCATTGAGTTCTCCCATTTGGCCCTGGGCACTGTGCCCGCGAGCGAAATCGCCACCTGGACGCGCGTCGACGGCCCCCCACCACCGACGCCCGCCCCGCGCTACATGCAGTCGGCCGCGGTGGACGAGGCCCGCCAGGTGCTGGTCATTCTTGGTGGCTTGGACGACTACGGCAAGGCATCTCAGGATCTCTGGGAGTGGGATCCTGCGACCGCCCAATGGACCAACCGCACCCCCGCCGGCAGCAAGCCAGGTGCGCGCGGAGGCGCGAGCATGGTCTACGATTCCACCCGCAAGAAGTTCGTCATCTTCGGTGGGCGTTCGAACACTGGCTATGACTTCGCGGACACCTGGGAATGGGATCCGACAAGCGACGCTTTCACGGACCGTACCAGCGCGGGCCCGAGCGCCCGCAGTCAGCACAGCATGGCGTTTGAGAAATCAACGGGCAAGGCGCTGCTCTTTGGGGGCGGCCTTGCCGATTCGGGTACCTCCATCTGGCCCGAGAGGATCGATTACACTGACACGATTGAGGAGGACCCAGGACGCCGACCTGGCCCTGGGCCTTCGTCTGATGGGAGCGGCATCTCGCTTGCGTTTGGCGACACCTGGGAATGGGATCCCACCAAGAGTGCGTGGACCCAGCTCACTCCCACCACCGCGCCCAGCGCCCGCTACGACTCTGCGCTGGTATGGGACAGCCAGCGCAGCCGGGCCGTCCTGTTCGGCGGAATGAAAAAGGACCAGGCTGATGCGAATGGCATCCCCCAGCAGGACACGTGGGAGTGGGATCCGGCGACGCCAGGCTGGACTCTGCGCACAACCACGGGGACAGTGCCGAGTGCGCGCTGGGGCCACGCCATGGCGTACGATTCCAGCCGCGGCATGACCGTTTTGGTCGGCGGCAAGGACTTCCAGACCCACCTCAGCCTGGCCGACGTTTGGGATTGGGATGCAACCGAGGGGGCGTGGACACAGCGACTCACGGGAAGTGAGAGCAACCTGCCCGCGGGACGCATGTACGCCTCGCTCCTCGCCGATCCTGCGCAAAGCCGCCTGGATCTGGTGGCAGGCGTCACCCTTCTCGGTCCGTACGATCCCTCCAGCCTGTTTCGCGCAGGGGAGCAGATACGTGTGTCTGGCGAACTCTGGCAATTGGATCCCGCCACAGCAACGTTCACCAACCGCTCGGCGCCGCAGAACGCGCCGAGCGCCGGCTCGGGTTTCGCCATGGCCTTCTGCCCCGCCACGGGCAAGACCTACGTGTTTGGCGGCTGGAGCGGGCAGCCTTCGTCCCCGTATCTGGACGAGCTGTGGGAATGGGATGGAAGTTCCTGGTCTCAGGTCAAGGGTGACGTGCGCCCCTCCGCCCGCGAGAACACGGCGATGGCATACGACCCAGTCCGCAAGTCACTCATCCTGTACGGCGGCGACAACAACTTGGACACCAACACCGGCGAAGTGTCGGTCTTGGGTGATACCTGGGAATGGCAGAGCAGCACCCGCCAGTGGAACCAGCTTTTCCCCGCGTCGAGCCCTGGCCCTCAGGACTCGCCGGGCATGGTCACCGACTCTGGGCGCGAAAAGGTGCTGCTTTTCAGCGGGATCACGAACAGCGCCAGCGTGGTCTGGCAGTGGGATGGGGCGACCACGACGTGGACCAGCCGCACACCAGTCCCCGGCTCGGTCACGCCAGTGACCGACGTCGACAGATCGGACATCCACGGGTTGACCTTCGACGACGGTCGCCAGAAGATGTTCTTTTTCGACGGGTCACCCAACTGGCAAGGCACCACCAGCAACAGCGTTTTCTGGGAGTGGGATCCCGTCTCGGCGGGCTGGAAGTTCTACGACACTGGCGACAAGATCGATTTCGGCGGTTACCCTGTCTTTGCCTACGATAGCCTGCGCCGCCGGCAGGTTGCTGCCCCGAATGGGACGGATCCGACGGGCGCCTCCACCGCCATCAACACTTTCGAGCTGGATATCAACGGTCCAACCTGGTACGTGCGCTCGCAGTCCACGGGCCCAACCGGGTCGGGTGTCATGGCCTTTGACAGCCAGCGCGGGGTGATCGTGCTCTTCGGCGCGGGCACGGACCCGGGCGAAGTATGGGAGTACAAGGTAAACAATCTCGGCAATGGCGAGGGGTGCACTGCCGCCACGGCGCAGAACTGCGCCTCGGGCTTCTGCGTGGATGGCGTTTGCTGCTCAATCGTCGCTTGTTCCGGGTCCTGCCAATCCTGCAGTGTCGCCGGCCACGAAGGCACCTGCACCGCAGCGGCCGCGGGCACCGAAGTTTCTGGTAGCTGCCCCGGACAAGCGTGCGGCGCTGGCGGCAGTTGCAACGCAAAGAACGGCACAGCCTGTTCCAGCGCGAGTGCCTGCGCTTCTGGCTTCTGCGTGGACGGTGTGTGTTGCGAGAGCGCGTGCGACGGAATCTGCGTGTCTTGCAATCAGGCCGGTCAAGCTGGCAAATGCTCTGCCTACGCCGCAGGCAGCGATCCACAGAAGGAATGCGGCCTCGGCAGCGGCGTTTGTCGCTCGACCTGCAACGGCGCTGGCGCTTGCGACTATCCGCAAAACGGAACAGCCTGCGGGACCTGTAGGGCGTGCAGCGGCGCCGGCGCGTGTCTAGAGGTCGATCCTTTCGACTGCAACAGTGGCGGCACTGGCGGCACGGGTGGTTTTGGCGGCGGCACCGGCGGCATAGGCGGTTTCGGCGGAACCGGCGCGGGTGGAGCGAGTGGACGGGGCGGCGCAAGTGGGCTTGGTGGAATGGCTGCGGGAGGCGCTGGCAGCCTCGGTGGCACAACTGGGTTCGGCGGCACGACGACGGGCGGCGCAGACGGTGCGGCTGGTGCGGGTGGCACAGCCTCGGGCGGCGTGAACGGCGGCGGTATGAGTGGCACCACCAGCGGCGGCACAGCTGGTGCGGGTGGGATCGTCGCGGGCGGCGCGGGCGGCACCAGCAGTAGCCCACGCGGCGGCGCAGGTGGAGACAATGGGATGGGCGGCGCGAATGGTAGCCCCGATGCAGGAAGAGATTCCTTCCCCTCCGACGCCGCCCGCGCCGATGGCAGCAGGGATTCCTCCCCGCCCGACGCCAGCAGCACGATGGGGCTGGGCCACAAGGGGTGCAGCTGCAATCTGGGCCAGGCGGCGAGCGAGACGCCTGGACGGCCCCTCGTCTTGCTCGGCGCCACTCTCTTGTCGCTGCGGCTGCGGCGGCGTGGGGGCCGGTCAGGTGTGAACCTGACCACCTACGGGATCAACGGCAAGCCGGGCTGCGCCCCAGGGTGCAAGCTGAGTCCCTTCTGTGGCGACGGCAAGACGGACAGCTTGTTCGGCGAACAGTGCGACACCGGGGGCGTGAAGTTGCCCGACAGCAGCTGCGAGCTCAACTGCACCTACCGTCCCGCCTGCGGCAACGGCGTTCTCGACGTCGCAGATGGCGAGACCTGTGACGACGGCAACCTCATCTCTGGCGACGGCTGCTCGTCATTCTGTACGATCGAGATCGTGAGATTCTAGACCGTCCGCCCGATCTGCAACACGGCCAAGCAGGGTTCCGCGCTCCATGCGGCCCTCGCGCCAAAGGACCTCTTCCATGGCCCCGAGCAGGGGCCGGGTGGTCTGGGCGTCGAGCGCGCTCAACGTGATGGTCTGCCGGTCGATAGCCAGTCTGGCGCGTTCGTCTGGTGGCAGGCGATCGATCTTGTTGTAGACGAGCAAACGGGGCGTGCTGGCCAGATCGAGGTCTTTCAGAATGCGTTCGACAGCCACGATTTGCGCCTCCCGGTTTGGATCCGCGCTATCGACGACGTGCAGGAACAAGTCCGCGTCCTGCAGCTCCTCCAGGGTGGCGCGGAACGCCTGCGCCAAGTCCTTGGGCAGGTCGCGAATGAAGCCCACCGTGTCGGCCAGGATCAGCTCGCGCTCGCGCGGGAAACGCAGCCGTCGGGTTGTGGGATCGAGCGTGGCAAACAGCTTGTCCTCGACCAGCACCTCGCTGCCGGTCAAGGTGTTGAGCAAGGTGGACTTGCCCGCGTTGGTGTAGCCCACGATGCCCACGATGGGCACGGCGCGCCGGGTGCGCTCGGCGCGGCGCCCGGCGCGCTGGCGGCGAGTGTGGGCGATTTCTTGCTCCAGTCGATGCACC
>Ga0182011_10001415_pt1 | contig 21019 bp, 21 predicted proteins | sample 711E1DmetaG_FD_120481 | JGI IMG/M metagenome (GOLD analysis project Ga0182011, IMG submission 120481) | Permafrost microbial communities from Stordalen Mire, Sweden - 711E1D metaG | ecosystem: Environmental > Terrestrial > Soil > Wetlands > Permafrost | place: Sweden: Stordalen | collected... | reverse complement strand
GGTTGAGGGGTCTGAGAGGGCGTCATAGCGTTTGTAGAGGCATCCTGACCCGGTATCTGAGGTTGAGGTTGAGGTTGAGGTGGTGGGGGACCAAAATTAACCCCAACTTGCTCTGGATCAATACCCTGATGAATCATGTATTGCATTCTCCCCGCTTGTAAGGCTGCTGCTGCCTGTGTTGCCGCAGTCGTCGCCATCTCTTGCTGATTAGCCGCCTCGCCTTTATACATTGACGCCCAAGACATATACTGTGCTTTAGGTACATACCCTACAGCCGTCTTAACATCGTCTGGACTGATTTGTTGCGGTTTGGCTATTGCGGAAAGCGCCTTTGTCCCCTCCAGATGCTCAACACTCGTATCAAACCGTAATTTAGCAACCTTCATTTGGAGTTGGCGTGCTTGCCGTTGGTCAAGCATATCGGCAGCATGAAGAATCTGCATCGCATTCTCGGCCTGTTTAGGCTGATAATAGTCGCCAAGAGTCGTCATCTTAGTATTGGCTTGTGGAAGTAACTGTTCCCAACTCATAAATTCCTCTCTCTATTAATAAGTATACATAGACATTGAATCTGTCCCGATCGTGCTTCCGGTATCTGCACCATACCAATCTTGGTTGGTTCCTGACCCGTAGTAATACTGATTATTATTATTCCCCAATCCCTTGATTGCATTAGCAAGATTCTGTTGACTAAGATAATTCATATACGTCCCCACACCGCTATTCACGGCATTACTCGCTCCAGTTAATCCGTTAGAACTGGCATTTGACGCCCCCACAGTTCCAGACGCCTGGGCATTCCCCGCATTGGTAATACCTGAATTTGTTGCTATCGCTGCTCCAGTAGCCGCATTCAGTCCAGTGTTAGATATTCCCGTCAACTCATTATAGGGTTGCGTATACTGAGAGTTGACATTCGTGTTGTACGTGCTGTACGCCTGATTATATAAACTTGGCTCGTATGTTCCGGCAATGTAATTGGACACATCGGTAATCTGATTCCCCGACCCAAATCCGCCAGTAGCAGCCCGCTGTGCTGAAATCTCTCCCATAGCCTCATTCACCATCTGCCCGCCAGTACCATCGTTACTCATGGACTGTCCCAGATTGAAATTAAATGCCGGGATGTTGGAATAGAAGGCGTTCTGACTTAGTAACGTATTGGCTTGTGTACCAGAATTAACCCACGGAGAAACGGTATTACGATAAGCTTCTGATCCAGCCAAGTACCCCTGTGAAGATTCATCTGCCGCATCACTGGCTGCCTTTCTATTTTGTTCTCCTTCATAATAACTTACCCCTGCTCCTATTGCTGCGGCTCCCACAATATACACCATACTATTTACCTCCTAATTTGTACCCGTCTTTCCACCCAAGATCAATTCCTTCATTGATAATTTGGGCAAGAGGAACAGGATAACATCGTCCATCTAAAGCCAACATATATACCGGACGGGAACACTGATGATAATCTACATTCTCCACTGTTGGTGACGAGCTTAACGAAACATGCATCCCATCACTTTGCTGTAAATACAAACAATACATATTTGACACTTCTATCTGTCTGCACTGTACTGGAGTCAAATCCCCAAATACGTCCAGATACTTTTTATGAAGATCAGATAACCAGATATGATTACTCTTCCCCTTATTCCCCCAATTCTGAAACATTGTCCGTATCCTCAACATGATGTAGCAATGCTTCGTATGGTTATAGAACTCCCGTATCCATTCCAATTCGTCAAGACTGGTTATCGAAAACATCACACACATAGCCCTGAGTCCTTTCTGCTCAATACTCCCAAGTGCCTTCATTTTCTGATCCAAGATTTCTTTACTATAATTCTTGGGGTGCTGCATACTCATGGCGAATTTATATAAATTATTCTGAATAAAATCAGGATTCATAGTTTGGCTAAAAAACTCATCATCCGCAAGTTTAATCATGTTCGTAATGGACGCCGCTTGCCAACCATTCGCGTGAGCTTCACGGATAAATTGAAAGTAATCGGAACGAAGCGTAGGCTCCCCACCGGATAATAACAAATTAAACCTCTGCCTCTTATACATCCCCAATACCGAATCATAATATGGAAACGTATACATAGTTTCCTGCCCCATCGGATAATAACACCATGAACATGACATATTACATGTGTTATTGGCGTGAATAATAATAGTATTGTTATTGCCAAGAGTTTCTATTCTATAAAAATCGCTTACGTGCTGTGCGCTTCTTTCCACGATTGCACTAAATGGCCCATGAACGTCACATTCCTTAGTCATTACAGCCATACCATTCTTGATGTCAATAAATGCCTCGATCTTCTTATAACAAGTCGGGCATAACGAAAGTGTCTTTATCATTCTACCATCCCCTTTTTATCCAACATGAGTCCATGTCCCCCCGACAGTATATCTATAATACCCTGCACCAGCCCCCGGATTCCATGCCACCCCATTTGCATACGCCAACATCCCCACATACGGCTTTTGTGGCGTTACAGTGCCAAAGTTAGGATTGGCGGGGTCTGTCCACTGACCAACCGCATTATAATAATCCAGATAACTATGAAAGACTGGATGCTCAAACTCTGCCATACACTCTCCTAATCGACATAGCCATTAATAAGTACCCGTTTACATGGGTCTGAGATAGCAAATCTGGCGACCATACCATAAGGAAACGTCCCCACTCTTCGCCATTTTGCCCTTCTTCCATATTCTCCTGTCAATCCAAGAGATTCCATATAATCACTACTCCAAGTGTGTCCACCGTCTTGTGAAAAGGAAAAGGCAATATTCCCATTTACCCCCATCTCAGCATCTACTTGAATCCGGTTAATTCTGAGACTATTCAAATCTCTTTTATTATCTGATAGTATTTCTGCCGTCCTGAATGATATAAGAGGTGTGTCGTTGTCGGAATATAGGGAGGAAGCTAAAGTATAGATATTTCCATTCCTGAAATCCCCTACAAGATGGTTGCCGAGGAAATTAACATAGGAATTACTAACATGACGGTTTACCTTATACATGGAGCCAGAAATATACGTAGACCTTTCGTGCCATGCAACCATCGGATCACCAATGGACGCGTCATATACAAACGTCTGGTTGGCAGACGGAGATGTCAGGACATAAAAGCTATGCCCCTCTTGCTCATAACAATACCCAATCACATCACTCCACGGTTTCCATGCCATCATCTGAAGGGTAATTGCCGGAGGAGATATGATTTTCGGTGTGTCACTTACAACACTGACGGCTCCTACGAAATTAGGCCCATCCCCAATCTTTCTCGATCCTAACATAAATAGCCCATCCACACCCTTTGCTACGGAGTACGGCGCTGGTGTCCCCATATCCAATACTGCGGCTGTCATACGGGAGAACGGGAATCCTTGAGCAGCATCTATTCCAGAGTCATACCATATCTCAGTAGAATATTCTTTAATAAAGAACAACTGCTCTTGGACTTGCCATATCGACTGTATCTTATCCGGGAATCCCTCGATGGGTGCGACAGCAATAGAGTGATAATTCGTACCATCGTATAAATCCGAACACACGGTGTTCATGGAATTGGGCTGACTCACGACAAAGTATCCGTCCATAAACTCCAAACTATTAGCTCCCGTTGCCGGAAATCCTCCACCTGTGAACGCGGAACTCGACGTAAACACCCCTGTATTAACATTATAGATATATCCGGCAGACCCATCTACAATCATCAACTGGTTACCGCCCACTCCTGACACGGTTACTCCATTATTCTTCATAATCACAGGACCGACAGAAGTAGCAAGAGAGCCGAGGGCGGCCGATACTACTTTGAACGGAGAAATCGAATACAACTTATTTCCTGTAACGACATAGAGTATATTGTTAAATACATTCATCCCCCGGACAACAGAGGCTCCTAATGACAACCACAAAGATGTTCCGGGAGTACCTGTCAATGTCGCAGGAGCCTTGCTCTCTTTAGAGTTAAACTCCAGCATGAAATTGACAAGACGAGACGCGTCAATGTTAGATGATCGTCCGACATATCCGGGACTCATCAAATTAAACACCACGGTAGTCGCCTCCATATGGGCCAGAGAAAATATCGAAACTCCCCCGTCCCTTCTTCCCTATTTCAACAATCGCCGTACTTGGCCTTGTATTCATAGCCGTAATCCTTCCCTCTGCCTGAGATTTCAATCCAGCCAGCTTGGGCGGGAACGGCTTCCCATCATCCCTATACTGAGGCCACAATAGTTCATCGAGAGCATATCGCAAGAACATAAAGTATGCTGGTTGAAATGTCACGATGTCTATTGAATTTGTGAACTCAATCAACGGTTTCTGCTCTCCAATATAGAGGGTGTATGGGCCGGAAGCATCTGGAATAGGATACATGTAGATGACCCCCATCTGCACAGTCTGCTGTGTTGGCCCCGGATCATACACCAATTCATCAGGCCGAGCCGAGGATATTAGAGCATCTTCATAGGTATCGTATATTGTTTTATCGGTAATGGCTACCGGATACCTGTTATTCAATGCGTCTTGGATAAACGCATTATCAATCCTCGACGGTTTGCTGGTGTTGAAATCCCCCCCAACCCCAATCGTATAGGTTTGCTGTCCGGCCACTAATGGAAAATCTTCCATGATAGACCCCAACACCATCAGGGAATCTATCGACAGAGAATCCAAAAGGATATTGAGGTCGAGAATAGCGTCAGCAACTTCACTTGCTGTCGGCCCCTCATTCATCTTCAGCGCCCCAATATCCCTGAATGATTTCGTAATCAACTGCCCTACTGACAATATCACGCTGCCTTACCTTCCTTTAGAATCGCTTTCTTGTTGGCCAACTCTTTAGCCTCTGCCTTATTCTGAGCAATCTTGGTGTCGATCACCTTCTCCTCAGAAAATGCTACGGGGGACTTTTCCCATCCGGCATCAATCAAGGCAAGTTCCTCTTCCTCATTCTTCACTTCTTTAGGCTCAAGTACGACGTGGTACATCATCTTGGGGTATTCCTGATGACGATACCCCGCGCTCCACCCTTCTCGTACCGCTTCCGTCTTTTCCTTCAAATCATCCACACGTCTAAACCCTTCCTTGTCTGAATGATAAAGGTATTGCGGAAACTTCTCCTGCGTAATTACCTGACCTACCATTCCCATATTACTTACCTCCTTTTTTCTTCTTGCTTTTCTTCTTGTCTGCCACGTTAAATTCCTTTGCCACCTTCTGAGAAATCCCAGCTTTCTTGGCAAACTTCTTGGAATGTGCGGCCGCTGCCATAAACTTCTTCTGCTTCTTACTTACTGATGGCATCCCCGTTCCTCCTATTTTGCGTGTTTCTTGTGTCCATTGGGGACATTGGTCTTTGCTTTCTTCGCATACCCATAATGACTCTTGGACTTATCCGATACCACTTTCTTTGCATGTTTCTGTGTCTTTTTTGCTGCCATAATTATATTACCTCCGTTATTGGAATATTCCCTTGCGGGATTAAAGCTCCTGTTGAATCTAACTTGAAAATTGGACTCATGTTAATGACGCCTCCATCGGGACATAATGTTCTTCTTTATTGAACTTGGTATGCTCCATAATATATGAAATATGATCTTGGTTACCGTACACCCAATCAGATGGTAGATGCCATTCCTGTTTAAACAAGACCCATCCCTCTGCCATAAGTCTATTATACTCTTTATCACCTTTTCCCTGTGGCCCACCAAAATGATGGACGTAAATGTCATTATCAATCAACACACGAAGCCCTGCAAGCGAAACCCGAAGAGAAAAACACTCATCTTCAAACGAAAACTTACCATAACTTTTAAAATTCCCTACCCTGTTTATTACTTCACGTGTCATAAACCAGAAAAATGATGGTAGGCGGGGGATTTGCAACAACTGTCCTCTATGTTCCGGTAACATTCTCCAATTTTCAGCAAACTTTTCAAGCCCCTCAATATCTCCATTGTGGTTAGGAGCATTTTCTACTAACTGGGGACCAGACGCGTAATTGGTACGAGGCCCGATAATACCGAGGTCGGGTATTGCCTTTGCCCAAATTATACATTGGTCGAGCCAATAACGGGTAAGGACAACATCATTATCCATAACAACGATATACTTCCCCTTTGCCAACGGCATAAGTTTGGCACGTGCCTCAACCCCGATATTCTCATAAGACTCCATAATCCTTACATGCTTATTGGTTGACTCAACACTCTTGAGAAATTCCAGAGAGCCGTCTGTCGAACAATTATCCCATATGATTAATTCATATTCGTGATTCCCGACGGTGCGGAATATTGAGTCTATGCATTTTGCCACGTTTGTACCACCATTATAGTTGAGCATGAGGATAGAAACCTCTAATTCTCGCTCTTCCCGATAATCCGAGCCTTGACTATCAACGAACGGCACGTCTATCTCCTGATGTACTCCTGTAGGCACGAAATTATCCAGCGCCCTGACGTTTACCCTTACCCCCTTATCAAAAAGCTCCTGTAAGTGCTCCACGGAATAGCGAGGATCGGTTCCGCTGCGATTTGAGGGGTAGGTGGTCTGGACTCTGTTCATAGGGATAGCAAAGGCGACTGACACATCATAAAATGATAAAGCAGGTTTAGTTTCCTTAAACCACCCTTTGCTGTGGTCTAACCATGCCTCTAAAGTATTCGGGTTATTATAGATAGGCTCCTTCAATAACGGGAGCATATCAAAGACGCGGTATATTGAACTGGATAATTCAAGAGGATAGCCGAAATCTCCTGTGCCATCTCCCCAGTAACGGGTTGGTTCCTGTTCAATGTCAAGCATATAACAATGTGTAATATTTTCTCCTAATCTAAACGAGAATCCTAAAATTCCAATATTATCATTGAACATGCTTGGTATAGATTCTATTGTACAATCCTTTACGAACACCGTATCGTCCGTCAAGAACATCACATACTCATAATCCTCAACCGCATTGACGAGATCGGTCTGGAACTCTTTCTCTACAACCCAAGTTACCTGTGGGTAGTCCGACACTAATTGCTCATACCCCTTGTTATATGTTGGCGTAGATGCTTTCACCAGCACCTTAACGTCCATCGTATCCGCATCTTTACAATGCCTATACAGACTATTCAACGTAGCATCCAACTGCATTGCCCTATCTTTACTAAACACCACGCATACCGTCTTATTACTCATTACCCTACCTCCCTTTGTAGCAAGATAATTAGCATACCCATAATCCTCTACCAAGCCGTTAACGGGGATTACAGAATCAGGAGCCACTTTAAATATCTCATACCCATACTGCCTTAAATACCTAACTACACGTTGCAACGTCAACTTGGCCGGAGGATATGTCCCACCGTACTCAAATTGAATATTCTCTACCAATCCCTCACGAATCATCTGGTGAGCGCCTTTGATAACATTAAACTCCCCGCCCTCCACATCTATCTTCATAAAATCAATATGGTTGATCTTGTGTTCTTCACAGAATCTATCCACAGTCGTAATCGGGACAGGATATGAGGTTTCTGCCTCTGGTTTAATTAGAATATTATGCAGACTCTTGGATGTCACATGATATTGTTCTGTCCCAACATGGTCGGATAATGCAAATGGGAATGCGTCAGGATTGTTGTTCTTGGTGTCCGGCTCAAATGCATAAACATGACAATTCCTGTGACTCTCCCTTACCCATTTAGTCCACGTCCCTCTCTCTGCCCCAACATCAAACACCACGTTACCATCATGGATATACTTTTTAATAACATCCAACTCACCATCAGTCTCAATATTGTCATCCTTCTTCCCAAGCACTTGGTGACATATAATCTTATACACCTCAGTCCAAGTATACTTCCTCAAACCTCCGCTACACACGAACTCATCAATAGCTTTCACATACTCCAAATACCGTTCATCACTCATATTATTGAGGAACTTATCCAATTCTTCATAGTTACTAAAATCCCTGAAGTCTATTAAGCACTCTTTAGGAATGTACTGCTCAATGTTGGCACATCCATAATAGATAGGAACTGTCCTTGCTTCCAGACAATCAGGGATTTTCTGACAATATCCTTTCGAATACTCGGGGTGATCGGTATTCTCAAAACACCACGCATACCGATATTCGGCAAACTTCTGGAGTCGGGGAGCGCCGCCCGGTGGGACTATGCCTTTGTAATTCGGGAGGTCAAAAGGAGGTGAGCCAAAGACATCGAAGGGCATATTAGAATTTCCATCCCACCATTGGGCGGCGCGGAGCCGTTTACTATATAACTCTGTAGGGACAGGTGATGTCTTGTTGCCAGCAATCATAACAATAGCTTTCTTTCGATTGGCAAGCGGATATACCTTGTCCCTCTCAGTCATGGATTCTGTAATTACAGGATTATCCCCTACTGCCCGCCACGTAGGGATGTAGGTGAAATGTTCTGGGTCGATAGTACAAAAGTGATCGTGGCAAGTAAACACGTGGTCGAACCACTTGAGGTATTCCATATTATACTGTTGAGGTTCCACAACCTCTGGCTCTTCCATAATTAGCATATTCAGAGACTTTTCCATAGACCCACGGAAACTACTAAGGTTGAGATAAGCGTAAATATCCGCACCGGGAATAGGGGTGCTTGAATGAATAATCTCATGCCTGTCCCATTCCTCTTTACGGTTATCAGCGATGGCAAGATAGGAGTAGACGATGTTAATTTTCATCTTCGCACCTCCGTTCCAGTAACCTCGCTATCAACCATGATCTCTACCAGTTCATCAAACATAACTTTCGGCTGCCATCCAAGAATGTCTCTTGCTTTACTCGCGTCACACCGGAGATGGTCTACTTCTACGGGTCTTGTGAACCTGTCGCTGAATGTCACATAATCCCTGTAATCAAGGTTAACTCTTGCAAAAGCCTTCTCAGCAAACTCTCTTACAGTATGACTCTCTCCTGTGCCTATGACCAAATCCATCGGCTCATCCTGTTGCAGCATCAGCCATTGAGCATAGACGTACTCAGGGGCGTACCCCCAATCACGATAGGATTCAAGGTTGCCAAGAATGAGTTTATCCTGCTTCCCTGCCTTGATTGCCGCCACGCCTCTCGCAATCTTTCTCGATACAAACGTCATACCTCGGCGATAACTCTCATGGTTGAACAATATGCCACAAGCATTAAACATCCCATATGCCTGTCTGTAATTCTTCATCATCCAGTGAGCATACAGTTTGGCTATACCATAGGGGGAGGCTGGCTGGAATGGTGTATCCTCGTTCTGTGGCGGGGGATGAGTACCGAATAGCTCAGATGAGGATGCCTGATATATCCTGGTCTTACTTCCACTCTTCCTAACTGCTTCCAGTAATCTCGTCACACCTATCGCCGTAACATCTCCGGTATAAACAGGCATGTCAAAGGAGAGGCGGACATGGCTCATTGCAGCCAGATTATAAATCTCATCCGGCTGGACACTGTATATCAGGTCGATTAGACTGGCCGTGTCCGTCACATCTCCATAATAACGAAACAAATTAGTATTCTCCTCAAGATGGTCAATCCTCCCTGTATTGGGAGAGCTTGAACGCCTAACAACTCCGTGTACCTCATACCCCTTGCTTAGAAGCAACTCTGTTAAGTAACTCCCATCCTGACCAGTAATTCCAAGTATAAGCGCCTTCATACCCCCACCTCCCGTCTAAACAGGAAGCATCCACATCCGGGGGTAATCTCTATAAACTCCCCCTGCAACTCTTTGAATATCTCCCATATCTGCGTTGGGTGGTAGACTCGATGTGCGTTGAAGAATATCTCCGGGGTCCCCACTGGGACTACGAAGAGAAGTTGGCCGCCCGGTGCAATCACACGTTGGAGTTCTCGCATTGCTTTGAGATCACCGTCGGGGTCGAGGGGATCACCGTAGCGGCCAAGCCCTATATGTTCGACAACGTGCATACAAGACAACGACTCAACACTCCTATCCCCAAAAGGAAGGTTGGTGACATCTGCATGTCCAACTGTCAGCCCGGTAACCGGGACGTCAATGGGACGGTAGTCGTAGAAATCTATTGGAAGAAACGCTGACAATATTGTCGAGAAATATAAGAACGATCCAATGTCGACATGCTTCATCGGCCTACTCTTCGCCAAGACGCGTGCTGCCCATGCTGTGTGAAATATATAATGGGCGTCATAATCATGCTGCTTATCCTCGTTCAATATCGGGTAATCAGGAGCCAGCATATGCCTCTTGTCTGCTCCTGTGTCTATCATCTTGTGTGCGAACCAAAATCGTTGGGCGGCGTATTCGGCTTTATTCATGCGGCACTCTCCATCTTCTTTACGAAGCCGCGTGACTTGTAAAACATGCCACGATTCTGTGCCATCTGTGCGATCTCCAGCCACTTATTATTGGCAAGACGGTTATTTTCAAACAACGATAGGTCAGCCAATAATTGTGCGACCTCACGACAGTCTGGGTTAGCTGCAAATCCCTGTGCCGCCCAATATTTAGCTTGAACGGGGTCTGCCATCTTGGCATGTGCCAGCGCCAACGTAAATAGCGCATCCGCATATCTCATCTTGTGCTGCTTGCCGGACAGTAAGTATGCTCTGATATATCGCTCAAACCAATATATTGAGGATACACAATTATTAAAACAGAACTCTTCCCGCCCCATGAGGTATTGCAATCTCATATCGTCAACGTTAGCCTGAACCTCTTCACGAAGAATTGCGTAGTTGCGTTCCGAACTTCCCCGAGGCTCATACTTAACTCTCACATCATCCGCGCAAATCCCACTCGCGTTCTCATTAACAAATGACTCATGGACGCGGCCAACAAATCTTAACTCCGGTTTCTTCTTCACAATCTTCTCACGCCAAAACTCATCTCCATCCGTAGCGTACATAGTGATAAGGATGACATCCATATCATCATCCCCTATGTCCTGTAGATGCTTCTTGATGTTCCAGATGTGGCCTTTCTCCAATACCTCATCGGCATCCAGAAACATGAACCAATCGGTATCAAGCATATCTACCGACCTGTTACGGGCTGCCGAGAAATCAATCCCTGTGGTATCTGGTGCATCCGGCCACTTGAATGTTGTGTCGTCCACTACTACTCCAAGAGACTTTGCAATCTCCACTGTCCTGTCAGTAGAACCAGTATCCACTAACGACACCTGATCTACCCCCTTACAGGACGCAATACACCTCTCGATGACAGCTTCCTCATTACGGGCTATCAACGCAAGACCTATAGACTTCTTTTTGTTATCCCCTAACACAAAAGCCCTCCTTTAATAGTAAAGTAGAATGGGGAGAGAGGCATCCCCCTCTCCCCTATTCTCTGTGTCAATCTTAATACCCTTTATCCATACCAATGAGACAAAGCGTATCTTCCTGCTCATTCGTCAAATCAATCGTCTGGTTGAACGTAGGCATGACAGACTGGATATGCCAAGATTCGGCAAGTCCGTTACCGACGTTTCCAATGGGCTGATTGAATACTTCTACCGTGTAGAACTCGAATGCGGGGAGGCAAATTGCAAGGGCAGTCATATTCTGATACGAAATCTGTACCGTATTTGCCGCACTCACTCGTGCATTCGTAATGGCCAAGCCCGCGGTCATGGAACTCTTATTCACCACGACGTTGGAGTTAGCGGGTACTCCCAAGATGGTCTGTGAAATCTCAAATGTTCCGGCTGCCGTAATAGCAGTCGTAGGCGCACCGAGATATGGATTAAGTATCGATGTAGGAGCAACAGGCTGTTGTCTCCACAGGGACGCCGTCCAATACTCTCCACCGGGGAGAGAACTACACTGGATTGGTGCGGAAAGCTGAATACCCAACATGGAAGCTGCCGTTACCCTTATATTTCCTACACTAAGCACTGTTCCTGCCGACGGCCTATTAATACTCATAGGGAGGTCATTGGCCAAGATACCTGCCATAGCCACCGTAATTTCCTGCATTGTTCCTGTCGCTGCTCCCTGTAATGCCATAAGCGGCGTCACGTTGTTCCACGTATACTGTAGAACGTTGTTGATAGAGGGGAGTTCATTGGCGACAAGGAATCTATAAGTCTCACCAATGGGGGTGATGGGGGTGATCGTGTTGTTGATAAAGGTGATACCAAGCTGGTATGGTCCAACGACCCTCACATTACCAATCCCCAATCCTGTCGTTGCCGACGGCTTATTCACATGCGCCACCATACCCATAGAGAAGGTATTTCCACCAACAAAACTGACGGCTGGTGCTATCTGGTATCCCGATCCGGGGCTGGTCATCACTACACCGATAACTGCACCACCAGACACTACGGCTATTCCAGCCGCGCCTGACCCATATGGCGCTGACGCTGTTGCCGCCGGATACTCTCCACCAAACGCCCCGACCTGATTTCCAGCATTGGGAGCCGCAAAGTTAAGCGGATATGCGGGGTTGTTACCAACCAGCGTTGTACTTACCTGTGGCCCGGTCACTCCACCGAGAGGAGGCCCGCCACCAAACAATATTTCAGGTGGAGTCATATACCCCGACCCGCCATTCCCAATATACACGCCAGCCACCTGACCAGCATTGTTGATAACTGCTGTTCCTGTCGCCCCACTTGCCTGAATGGTAAATATCTGTTCATTCTGGGACAGGGACGGCACACCTGCGGGCGTAATCACCTGAGAGATTATCGGAAACCCCTGAGCGATAATAGCGGTATAAAACTCAGTGGACGGCGAAATGGGGGCTGCTGATGGATTCGCCCAGTTAATCGCCAACTGGTTGGTTGACGAAATTCTAAGCCCGGCAATGCCCAATCCGGTCGTGGGACTCATTGTTGATTTGATAACTCCGAGCAAAAAGTCGGTGGTGGCACAGAATGTACCAAGAGTAGGAGTGATTGAAAAATACTGCTCCAATATCTGCTGTCCACTCACACCTACTGGTGTCCAAGAGAAAGCAGCGGTAACAAGCTGCCCACCATTCATCCCCTGCACGTTAGCCTGCATGGGGTTACTGCGCTGCGGGATAGCTGGCTGACCAAAGAATCCTACTTTTGCAGTAGGGGACTGGCCAAGCACCACACCATCACTGTTCATATCATCAAGCACTTTGTACATTTTATTCTCCTTGTCTTATAATGTTAATCAACGTAACTCCTTGAAATGATTCATGTTTACCCTGTTATTCTACATATTAACTCGGGGCGCGTACATGCGTAACCAGCTAAGACGTCGCAACGTGCTGGGAACTGCGTATTGGTAATATCATATGCACGAACAATCAGGATGCTTATTCCGTCATGCACTTCTCTTGCAGCAAAATCCACTCCACCCGGCATAACCAAGTCGGCAGTCGCCATTGTAAAGGCGTCACCGTGGAAAGCAAGGTTAACGGGGTAGGAGGTATTCGGGGACCCTGACAGACAAGTGATCGCTGCGCCTGTCGCCGGAGATACATCGACTGTTCCATAAGACGACCCCACCACAGCCGGAGTAATCGGCGGGTAAATAGGAATCGTCATGTTGCCATTCGTGTCTGCCGTACAGTTTGCAGTCACGACAAATGTTGCGAGATATGCGGTGTTGGGCTTCTGGTTCTCGGGGTTGACATGATGCACTCCGGCAAGCATTATAACCTCGCCAGCATTAATGGTAGCAAGTGACGACCAACCATTAGTAAGTAAATTAGCGCCTGTCTGTGATGCACCAAGAACAAGCGGCGTACTGGTGAGGAGCCGAGTTCCTGTCAATAGTGTTCCAATGTTCTGATCCATACACCAGTCGAAGTCCAACGCTTTGGACATAACACCCTTCTTGTACTGTTCCCCGATACTGGGAGCATCTTCGTACAATCCACTCAACCCTCTTACCGTCTGAGCCATAGCCCACTGGTTAAGGATGATTCGGCGTCTGCCATCTCTAGGAGCCGACTGCCCATCAAGCAAGGCTCCGGCGAATAGCGGCCAGTCAGGGGAGTTGTAGTTAAGCAGAATATTGGCAAACGCACCACCAGCCGTTCCGGGGTTTGTTCCCGCCGTACCCATCTGCATAAAACCATTCCATCCAAGCTGCAACGCATCCACATCCATTGCCGTTGCCATAGCTGGCATAGCAGGGTCGAGGACTTGTTTACGGAAATTCTGGACGGATAATGAAAGCTCATTCTGGGTAAAATTCAACCCAACCTGATACTGATACTGCAAAGTAAGCGGTACGGTATCCTCGGCAAAGGACTGGGCAACAAGCGCTGCCTGTCTACTTACCGTTGGACGCCACGGACGCTTAATATTGAACGTGGAGCCGATCTTGGCTCCCTCTTTGTTGAACTGCGCTGAATACTGCTTATCAATGTCCTGAATCATCTTTGCGTTGTTATGCAAGACATCAATGGCGTTGATAGCCACTTCTACGCTGGTTATAGTCTTATTTGGCATCTTAATTCTCCTTGTCTATTATTCCTCGCCAGCATGAACTCGTTTGAGATATTCGGCGGGGTCGCTCTTCGCAAGGGAAGCAAGTTCCCCGGTTGGAGCAGCCTTACCATTATTCCCTCCTACTGGTACATGCGGTGGAGGAGCATTACTTCTTATCTTTGGTTTCTGTTCCGGCGTACTCTTAACAATCCCGGCAATCCGTCCTAACTCATAAAATACTGTAAATGGATTCCCGGTCTGAGGTTCAAATCGTGTGCCATCTGCACGAAGATAAGCGGGTTTCAACTCAAATATCCTTTTTGCCTCATCACGATGTTCGTGAAGGTATCTAAGAATACTTGGGCCGTCCTCACTCACGACTATCCCTGCATACATAGCATTGGATATTGGAAGCGTGGTGTCTGCCACTATGTCGAGGATTGCAGGATCGGATTCTGCGGCTTTCTTAATACGAGCCTCATGTGCTTCTATACCCTTCCGCAAAGTTTCTGCCTGAGTAGTCTGCTGCTGCTTAGCCTTCGTGTCCTGTGTCCATTCCCACTTAGCCAGATCAACGGCATACCGGAGGCGTGCGGCATCATGTTTCTCGTAATCAAATCCACCATCGGCATCGTAGAAGTCTTTCGACAAGGGTTCTATAGGCTTTCCATCACCGGGAGGCGGGGCTGCATCTGCCTTAGCAGACTTAGGTGTCCCGTCAATGTTGATTTCACCTTTAGCAACACGTTGTAAAAATTCTACTTGCTTCTTGTACTCCGATACCTGATTACCCTGTTCACCAAGTTTCTTCTCCAGATTCTTATATCCCTCTTCCGCTTCCTCATGGCTCTTATATTTGAGAGTCGTGGGTGGCGGGGACGGAGATGGTTCGTCTGCGGGCGGGGTATTGTCATCGGGCGGTGGTGAGTTGTCTGCCGGAGGCGTGTTGTCTGCGGGTGGTGGATCGTCAGGTGGCGGGTCAGGCGCTTCGTCACACAGCATCATTGGGCCTTCATAGATATAACTATCCTCATAAAGGGTCTCCCCTGTCTGCATGTCGATAACTACTTCCCTGTAAATCTTCCTTCCTATCGTCCCCATCCGATGCCTCCTTTCTCCGTATCCAACTATCCGTTGGGGGAGGTGGTGATTAAGCGGGTGTCCTATATGGGCCGCTTTGAGTATAAAAAAAGGACATTGCCTTGTGAGCAATGCCCTGTACTCTCGTTACTACCTAAGAGGTAGAGATTATTTGTATTACATTACCTCATTTCAACCTCTCCTGCAACTTTCTCTTTGCGCCATCAAGAGCTTTAAGTAATTCAATAATCTCATTGCGTGGTATATGTATAACATTGTTATTTGTATAGCTAATTGGTTTGGAATTGTCAAGAGGTTTTTTCTGATCTGCTGAAACACTCATACTGTCCTCCTCACACACTCCCCTCTCTCCGTCTTATGCATAATCTCTTCCCACTCCTTCCTTGTCGGCCTATCGCTCTTCGTAAACGTAGCCAAATCAATCTCCTCTCCCGCAGGAATATAGAACAATATCTCCTTCTCCCGCGTAATCATATACTCCACATCCTCAAAAGTGTTCTGGACGGCTTTTGCGGTATCAATCACAACGTGATCTCCAACATGAAGCGTGGTGGGCTTGAACTTCCCATACTTATCATACTCTCCCGGCCCAATACCAACCACCACTCCACTCCAGAGCGTAACCTGATATGCTTCGGGAATATACAGGCTTCCATATTTCTCCGCTGGCTTGTCGGGGAGGATTAAGACTTTGTCGTGAATCATTCTAATTGACATATACCCCCCTCACGCCCATATATTTCTGTACCAGACTTCTAACCGTCTCATACGCCTCTTGACATATAACCGTCCCAAGCCCACTGATTACTAACCTTGTACCGAGAACTTCTCCTGCTGCATTAACCACTCGATCAATCATCACAGGTGTAGTTTCAGGAATAACCACTGTTATCTTATCCCCGCCCTCTTTCTTTAAACTCGTCAATTCAAATATCATCCCCTACCTCCTTTGTAATAGATATTGCATCAAAAATTAAAGCATCTGCAATCTGGTCAACACAGTCATTAACTGTTTGGTCAAAGTATATTTTATTAACCTTAATATTCACCTTTTCCCTTTTCTGAGTCACTTCATAAGCCTTCAAAATTCTTTGTCTGAGATTCTTAGCGAGTATATCTCTCAGAGTAATAGATTCTTTCGTCTTTGCTTGGCGTAAAGATGTAATACCATGCCATATATCCCCAATGTTCCGGTATCCTATATGCTCAGGGTCATACCCTTCCGTATCGTTTATAATTTCAATATCTCGACACCTCCCCAGTGTTCTTAAATCAAGAGCAATCCTCTTGTGCCGTTCTGTATCAATTACTGACTCTTCTGTCCAATTACTATCATTTGATATAATACATGTAGTAATCATCTTCGTAAGATACTCAACTTGTGTAGTATCTACAATACTGTCTTTCATGTTTGTCAACAATAGCCATGCACCTTTCCCAAGTTCATAACACTCTCTCGTTTGATGATTTACTCCCCAATAAATCACACCCATCCCCTACCTCCTTATTATTGGTTTACCGTTCCACCCTGACCTCCCTGATCTGGGGTGAATACGTCGCTTAATGCCCTCAACGCTATCCTATATATCTCCTCGTCCTTATTCTTACTCTCTTTCGCTATCTTCATCAAACTCTCTTTGGTCTTTAATATCGTTGCCTGCTGTTTCAACTTCTCCGTTTCCGCTTTCGCCATCACCAACTGCATCTGGGGAGGAATAGGAGGTTTGGGTCGTGGCTTATCCCCTTCCTTAGGCGGTAAAATGTGCGGTGGTATCATTCCACGCAACGCATCCGCATACTCCCCGCCATCAGATAAGTTAAGATTCTTAACCACAAAATACTTATCGATAGGACTCATCTTCTGCCCCTGCACCGCTACCTGAATCATCTGATCCGATGCCTCTTCCCTTGCCGTACTAAACGGCGGCCCCACTTTAATCATAACATCATACTCCCCTTTCCCAATATCGTTATACATATCCTTTGGCTTCTCCTTTGCCAACTTGGTCAACTCACCTATATCCACTCCCTGATAATGCTCTGGATTCCCCTGTACCTTCTTCATAGCATCCACAGACGGAGTGTTGATGGGCATATGGGAGATCGTTTCCTCCTCCTCTCCCACCATTACTCTAACGTCCCGACTACTATCATATACTTCCGGTATCATGCTGTTGATGATGCGGCCGCAATGCACAATGCCACGATGGAGGTTGTCGATGTAGGGGAATGTGCCAACATCAGATGGACGACGCTTGCCGCGCACCGCTGCCCCTGTCCTACTTGGGTCGTCTGTCGCCATCGTATCGGCTCTCGCTATCCCTACCGCATCCTCAATGTAACCTTTAATGTCGTTAGAAAACTGAAACATGGCAGTCGGGGTCTGACCTATGCTTACTCGTTCCGGCTTCGGCACGAGATGACTCTGACCATTATCGTCCGTAATAATATGTGGCTTGTACGGCAGCCACGGATAGTTCTGCACGTTAGACGCCTGATAGAACTTATCATACGGCTGAATCTGTTCTGCCGTCGCAATCCACGGTGCGTGAGGAATCATCCCTATGATTTCAGCCTTACTTGTCTCAGTAACATTCAACGCCTTCTGCGGGTCTTTCCCCTTACGAATAGCGGACGTGACGACCTGATTACCGTCTACATTCTTCTCGGGTCCCCGCACCATTACTATCGGAACATAGCGCCCCGGCACGTCGTTAGGGCCGTCCAGAATCTCTCCGGGGGCTATGGCATAGTGTTTGATCTTAGGGACAACCTTAGTTGCCTCCTTTGCTATAGTAAGCCCGTCAGGGAGAGGCGGGAGAAGATCAGGGTCGGGAGGATTAGGGGGCGGGGGGAGTTGTTGAGGAATGGCCTGTGGAGGCATAGCCTGCTGAGGCATCCCCTGTGGAGGCATTGCTTGTCCCTGCTGCCCTTGCATCTGTTGTGACTGCTGTCCTTGTTGAGGCATTGCCCCTTGTGGCTGTGGCTGTCCCTGTTGCCCTTGCGCCTGCTGTGCCTGTTGCATAACCATTTGCTGATATGTTGCTACAGCTACCTGATATTGCTTCTCCATCAACTCTTTCTGTTCTTCTTCCCACTTCTCCAACTTCTCCTTATACTCATCCTTCGTCATCACCTCGTCATCTTCCATCAATACAAACTTAGTCTCTTCTTCCTCTACCAAATAATAATCCGCAATCCAAAACCCATCTTCATCGAACCACAACTCATTCACATTCCCCGGGTGGGTCTTGAAATCTTCTATAGCGGGTAACTTCTTCTTGGGATACCTTTCCTCAAACTCATCCTTCGTCACATGCTCCAACACGAACCCATACTTGGAATCCGAATACACCTGAGATTTTGCGGAGCTATCCATGAATACCAATAAAGGATTCTTAATCCTCTCCATATATATCTCTTCAACAAACGGGTTGGAAGCACAGTATCGGGTACAGATGCGCCACGCACCATACCCGCACCCCGCCATACTTTCTCCGGCATAATCATAAATAGAGTCGGCTTCCGAGTCGTACTCGATGGCGTGAATAATCTCCTGTCGCGCTTTCGCCACTGCCGCACTCCCCTCAACGTCCGACGGTATCACCTTGATATGCGCCTTACTCATCCTCATCTCCCCGATAATCTGATTAACGGGACGATTCAATTCATCGAATACTAACGCGGGGCGCTTGAGTTGTTTACGAGTATCCAAATCATCATTTGTCCATTGATCAAGATTGAGGAATTTCTGATCGTCCGATGCCTTCTCCCTATTCCCCTTATCCTTCTTGTTCTCGCGCTCATATCGTTTCATGCCAGTTTCAAGAAACTCTTTCTTCTCTTTAGCATGAAGGCGATTCTCTTTTATCCGTTCCTTCTTCTCTTCCTCTGTTTCTACGCCCTTACTCTTATCTGTATCCTTATCTTTCTCTGCCATTACTCATCTCCTTAAATATTTGCACGATTACTTATATTATCCATACATAATTCCAATGCCTCTACTCTTTGCTTGAGTTTCTCAAGGTCAGATAACTCGTGTCTAAAAATATTCCAATCCGCCAAAACATCGACACGACAAGGAAAAGACGGGTCGTTCTGGGGGGACAACTTTTCAACCCTTACTGTTACCCCATCACAATTTTCCCATGCCGCAAATCCCTTTTCAGGTAACCTTAATCGAATATCAGGACATGGATCAAGCCCACAAGGGACATTGTTAATAAGATTATTAATTGCAGGAGTAATAATACTCGCTCTGAATTTTACTTCCGACATACACAACTCAATGTCTGTAAAGTCCATCCTCGTTGTTCGGACCGTTAGTGTTTTCCATGCCTCATTAGAATGGGCAATGTAATTTTCATGATGCAATAATGTATCTAATATTGCTCTTCCTATTTCGCTTGCTGTAATCATTTTATTCATTCTCCCCTCCTTATTTAATTTACGCCACATCTGCCGTAGGAATAGTCAACTCAGCTTCCAACATTTGTATAATTATAGCATCTTTCGCCTCGATCTCCTCACTGTCGTCATTCATCACAGTGTACTTTAACCCCGTTTGACTGAAACGTCCAATACATTCAGGGAAGTGACCGTTAGCCGAAGGCTTTCCATTATCCTCATACACCCACCGTTCAATCTGGTGGATAGTTTCGTGGCAATGAACTTGGACAAAGAACAATGGCGGGTCGTTGGTGATCCACTCATCTACCTTCGCTATATAGTTCTTCTCTGCCTTACTCCCCACACCGAGCTTGATGTCATGCTGCTTCAACATCCGCTGTATCTCGTAGAACGAATCCTCAGTCTCCGTCCCCCGCCTATTCTTCACATATGCCGAATCCCCTTTCGACAACGCATCAATCTCCCCCCTCTCCAATCTCCACGCCCCCCTCTTAACCCGCTTCACAATCTCATCCACTATCTGCCCATTAGTAAGATGATCCCACACCTCATCAACAATGAAATGCCTCCCATATGGATCACAGGCGCGGAAGCTGATTGCAATATTCTCGGATGGGTGGAAGTCGATCTGGAAGTCTACAGGCCAGTGGACGGGGACATCGAAGTCGTCAACAAGGTGGCCGGAGAACTTCTCACTCTTGAAGTTCTTCCACACTCGCCCTATAAGGTGCTTCGGCTCTCCAAAGACTCTTGGCAGTCGCTCCGTATCATCCTTCAACTCCTTGATAAGACGATGAATATGCAGGTTCTGTAATACATATGTATAACCGTCTGTCTTAAATGTCTGACCAAACTCATTAGAATGTTCTACAACTGTATCACCTACCAACTCCTTCATCATGGCTTCCGTTTCTGGAAGGAACTTGGTACTATATGCTTCCTTCTTCTGGAACGCCAAGACCTTAACGGCTCTATCCTCTGACAGTCCGGCATTCATCAACACTTGTAAATCATTGTCATACAAATGTGGGGCGTCCCATAACGTAACGTTAGTAATGGTCTT
>Ga0182011_10001414_pt1 | contig 21024 bp, 22 predicted proteins | sample 711E1DmetaG_FD_120481 | JGI IMG/M metagenome (GOLD analysis project Ga0182011, IMG submission 120481) | Permafrost microbial communities from Stordalen Mire, Sweden - 711E1D metaG | ecosystem: Environmental > Terrestrial > Soil > Wetlands > Permafrost | place: Sweden: Stordalen | collected... | reverse complement strand
TGCAGCGACTCGCCCGGACAACGGCAAAACCCGCTGACTTCCGTTTGCCAATCCACCGCGCCGACAATGCCGGCAGCAACCTGCCGGGGATCAATCATGGTAGCCGCCCACCAGTTGCGGCGTAACTTTCAAATGCCACTCGTCGTGGCACGCCTTGCAGAGAAAATCTTTCGGCCATGTTTCGGCCTCGTCCTTGCCGAAAATGGCGCGTGGCGACCAGTGATGTTCTTCTGCCCCACGCCGACCGCACCGGGCGCATCGTTGGCCACCCATAACCTCGACGACGCGGACGACGGACAAATCCACGCCGCCGGCCACGAGCTTTTCTTTTTCAATCCACAGCCCGCCGTTTTTGCTCGGCGTCCACCAGCGACATTCCAGACACCACCAGCCAAAATGCTCGGTGGCGCTGGCACTCAACCGGCAGGAAATCTCCTGCCGGGTGTCATGCGCGCAACGCGGACAATGGCGGGTTTTGATCATCAGAAAGTCAATTCAGGTTCACAGTGTTGTTTCGCCGCCCGGATAAAATCTGCCGGTCGTCTCAAAATTTCCTTCGCAACGTGAGGCGGCAGGTAGAGCAGGTTCTTCGCGCCGTACTTGTCGGCGATGAATTGCAGCATCATTTCTTCGACCCGCGCCTCACCGCCGAGCAGCCGGTGCAGATGTTCCACCGTTTGCACCGACAACCGCCCCGTGTCTGGATTTGTAAGTGTCGCGTCCATATTCAAGCCGTGAGAACCATCTCGCCGCGTTGGCCCGTGCGGCACGCAACGGCAGGGTCGTAACTTTTTTCAATCACCCACAACCGGTGTGCGGCCATAAACGCCTGCCAGCCGGATTCCATTTCCGCGTCGCTCCAGACGTGTTCGATTGGCACCGACGGTTCAACCGAGTTGACGACCAGATTCATGCACTTCACCGGCTGACCAAGCGCATACCGATACGCCGCGAGTTGGTAGCACCACGTTTTGTAAGGCGTCATCTTCGTGCCAGATTTCATCTTCATCGTTTTCAAATCCACGAGCGTCAGCCCGTGAACCGGATGCTCGATGAGCAAGTCCGCCGTGCCGGCGTAACAACCTTCCGGGTGAATCAGGACCTTTTCCGTCCAGCGCAACGCGAGTGCGTTGCCTTGATACCAAACGCGGTAATGGCGCAGCCATTCGGCTGCCGGATGTTTTGGATCCACTTCCAGTGTTTGCGCCACGCGCTCCGCGCCGTGATGAAACCCCGTGCCGAAATCAGCCGCGCCGGCGCGGGTCGTTTGAGAATCGGCGACGACGCGCTTGGCGAACGCATCTTCGGTTTCACCAGCGATGCGTGGCAGCGTGAGCGCCGCCATCACCGCCTGTTCTTGCAGCCAGGCCGTGAGTTCCGGCTTGGCGATGACGCCCAGGATGTTCGTTACACTCGGAAGTAATCCGAGTTTGCGGGCATCCCGGAGCGTGGTCGGACGCGGCTCGCCCTTCAGGGACGGGACGGTGTGGCAAGCCACACCATCCCGTTGATACCAGTGTGCTGAATCAGGTGAGAACAGTTTCATGGGATGATGTCCACGTATTCGGTTTCACTAGGTTCAAAACCCGACTTCAGGATCGAAGTCGGCCGGCGGCGGTGTCGCCGCGCCACTTTTGGGGAGCACAGCCGTCCCGGCTGTCGTGGCCGGCGTCGCGCCGGGCACATTCTGACCTCTGACTTCCGGCCCCTGGCCTCCGGTTTGCCTCGCCTTCCAATCGGCGTAACGCTGACGGGCCGCCGCTGGATCGTAAGTGCCGCTGGGCGTCACTTTCCGCGTCGGCTTGCTCACCGCATCAATGCTGGCGTAGGTTTTGCCGGCCATGCTTTTTTGGTGACTGATGACCAGCGTGCAGCACGCGCCGATGAGCTTGCCGAGATCAACGCTCTCGCCCGGCACGACCGGACGCCCGCGCCACTTGCCGATGAACTCCGACAGCTTCGCTTTCGGATGCAGCGACGCCGTGAAGGATTTCGATACCGTGCAGTTTTTGCCGTCATCGGTTTTGGCTTCCGTCTCAAAGGTGAGCTTCACCTTGTTGACCAGTTTCTTTTGTCCCTGGAACTCCGTCTCGACGAGACCAAGGTCCATGACATCCAGGCACACGGCCGGGTGGATGCCTTCGGGATGCGGCTTGAAATCGCCGCTGTCTTTGCAGGTTAATGTGAGGTTACTCATAGTTTTTATTCTTTCGATGTTTCTGTTTTGTTTTTTGTTGGTTGCTCGGAACGCGCGTCGTGCGCGTCCGAAATTGTTTCTCCCTCTCCGCCTCGATCGGGGAGAGGGTTGGGGTGAGGTGTCGAAATCTTTGCGTTCTTTTGCGGCTCAAATTCCCGGACCAGGTCGAAGAAAAACTCCGCCCGCATCGTGATCAGCCACGGCGCGTGATTGCGGCGATGCGCCACAATCCACGGCTTGCCAGCGGAATCGCCTTCGGCTTGCACGCAGGCATCAGTGAGATTCAGGTTTTGAACCCGTTTCACCTCAACGTGCAGCCACGCGAGCGCGTTGCTGACCACGTCTGGTGAATCCGGCGAACCGGAAAATTGCTGGCCGCGTCGCGCATCAAACCCATGCTCGCGCAGCAATGATGCAAACTCGCGCTCGCCCACTTTTCCCTTTTGCCGCGAGTTCATCGGCCACCTCCATTGCCAGTGGCGCTGCCACCGTCCAGATAACGTTCGGCGTCTGAGCGGAGAATCCGCACGGCCTTGCCGCGAATGCGGCGCACGCGGATTTCTCCGTCGGCGATCATCCGGTCCACCGTCCGCACCGACACGCGGAGCGCGTCGGCAAATTCAAACCGCGTGAAGCAAAGGGGATTCGGGGCGGGAAAATCGTTGATGGTGGCGTTCATGCGTTGAAAAGTTCAAAGGTGGGTTTTTGCAGCACGTCGGCGATGCGGCGTTTCAAATCCGCGTTGGCGTCAGCGCGCCCGGTTTCAATCCGCGAGACTTCGATCTCCTTGAGACCGACCAGCTCCGCGAGTTGCAGTTGCGTCAGCCCTTTCAGCACCCGCGCCGCCTTCAATCTGTTGTTTGCTGCCATTTTCGGTTTGTTGTGTCGGTGGCAAACCACTTCGCCACTTCAAACCGAATGGGCGGAATTTTCGCTTCTGCGGGCGGAAAAAACGCTTCCGCGTAAAAAAAAACGCGAAGGATATACCTTCGCGTCATCGCATCTTGAGATTTCCGGTTATCTCAATCCCTCCAAGTTATTCCAGGTGGCCGTTCGTAGGTGAAACATCCCGCTTTTCCGGCAGCGCCAGCGCGTCCCTTGACTCCCATGGATGGCAACCACAGATGGTCCTCTAAATGTTTTCCAAAATTACGGAGCACCGTGTTTGCCACGCCGCGTCGCAGTTCGGCTTTGTTGCAATCCGTGATGGTCTTCTTCATGGCCTTCCTGACCCGGTCAGTCGCCAACCCTGCTTGTCCGAGCATTTTACCGCCCGCGCCCTGAGCGCTCAAAAGTCGCGAAATTTTCGCTTGCGCGGCGTCGCGCTCGGATTCTGGCAGCGAATCGTCGGCAACTGTGCTTCGCAATTCCGCCAGTTCCCGCTTGAGCAGGACGCCAATGCCGCCCATCAGCTTTTTACCGGAGGCTTCAACCAGCACTCCAATGTTTCCGGCGTCAATCGCGCCGCCCCCGTCACCACCCACCGCGCCGCCAACGGCCAGCGGCGTCCCGTCGAGTTGAGCTTCCAAGGCCACGGCATGAATCGGCTCGTCGGGCGGATTCTTCAAAAGATGGTCAATCAACGCCACACCCCGCTCGTCGGGCAATAATTCCTGCTCTCCCTTGAACACGAGCATCCATCCGCCCAAGCTGCGATGCAGCCGGTAGGTTTCCGACGAATCCTTGCGTTCGACCATCCGTTTTTCTTGAACCTTGTGGAATTTCTTCGGCGGCTCGGGTCGTGACTCCGCCGGGCCGGAATCATAAACGATTCGCAACAGGCAGTCCTTGGGGATGCTCCGGTCAACAATCTTCGCGCTGTAGCGCTTCAGCATTTCCTCCAGAACCCATTTGACCTCCCCGCCATGCCGCTTGTGCAGCGCCACCACCTTTTCCGCCGCCGCCAGCGGGGATTCACCCAGGTATTTGAGCGTCCGCACCACTTCAGGAAACAGCGTGATGAGTTCGGACGCGGACTTGATGTTGGCAACGCGCTTCGCGCGCTCCAGATACAAGGCCATCATCATCCGATCCTCCTCCAGCGGCCTCGCTCCCGTGAAAACATCCGTGGCATACCGGGAAACGGGATCGAACGCCTCGGCCTTCGCGGCAATCACCCCAAACCGCCGGTCAATGCATTGGGAGCATGTTCCGCAATGCGGATGTTCGTTCGAGAAACTGTAGGTGTGGGCGCAGCTTACCGTCTCGCCAATCAATTCCGCACAATCCGCCCTGACGATTTTCTCAATGATCTCGCCCTTCGTATCCCAGATGAACGGATTTTCGATGGTAAAAGGATTCCCGGCCACCAGCCCCAGCAATTTCCCGTAGTCCACAAGCACCCTCGGATGCGTTGTCCGCGTCGCCCGCGAACCCAGCACCTGCGCGCACACTGGCAGGTTCAGGCTCACCACGCCATTTTCATAAAACCGCACGCTCCGCTGCCCGAGCATTTGCGCCACCGTCGCCCCGATGGCGACATAAAGAAACGACCGAGTCCGCTGGGTGTAATTCTTGTTCAGGTCGCTGTTTTTGTTGATGTGGACGTGCAGGTGCGTCGGCGCAAAGTTCCCGGCCTTCGCCCCCAGCATCGCTTCCAGCCGCCGATGAACGTTGTTCAATTTGTCGGTTGGCCGGTGATTCACCAGCATCAGGCGGCGCTTGAATCGCACCGCCTCCTCGATCGCGCCCGACAGCGAATCCAGCCCGCCGGAGAACATAACGACCTGTTGCGGGTCGCCGCGAAGTTCATCGTTCTTGAAGCCGGGCAGGTAGTGCTGCATCCCCGGCGGATTCTTGGCGGCGGTGAATGTGAATTCAAAAACATCGTCCGAAAGGAATCCCAGCGTGTCCGCCAACGTCTGTTTCATCCCCGCCGCGTTCCACAAATCCGGCTCACGCACGGGAATGTGAAATTGAAACCGCCGACGCCACCGACCGCCGAACGTATCCACATCCAGTCCACCACGGGACGTAGCTTGATCCGCGCAATAAACATAGGTGGCGATTTCCAGCAAATCCTCGAATTGCTTGGGAACAGGCCGGTAGAGCTTCCCATGCAAATCCTCAAGTTTGAGGCCCACGTAATCGGGCCGGCCTTTTTCCGACGTCCACAGGTTCAACGGCAGCACGACAACGCCGTCCTCGCCGACTTTGACCGGCGACTGGCCACCGCATGGAATGATGAATAGGTTATCCATGTTTCCTTGCGCGGGTTTCCAGTTCCAACTGCATTTTCCGCAGCGAATACCAGCCGAATTTCTCCGCCGTTTCCCGGTCAATCGTCCCGCCCCCTTCGAACCGCTTCTTCGACAACCACTCGCCGCTGAATTTTTCAACAATCTCCGACGCTTCCCAGCAATGCGTCTCCAAAGCCTTTTCAAAATTTTCCAATTGCCCCGCCGTAGCGAACCGGCGCTTTTCACCGACTTGCGCCGGAATGGTCTTCGACAAAAAATAGTTCAGGCACTCGCTGGTGAGCTTTTGGAAGAAACTGCGTGAAAGCTGCCCGAACTCCTTGACGCTTCCCAATTTCCCAACCGCCGACCTCACGTCGTGGGCGCTCGATGGCAGGAGTGTCGGCATTCGTTCCTGCAAATTCTCCGTAACCACGGCGATCAATGACCGCTCCGCCAGTTCGCCAAAATCAGACCGCTTGCCGCTGCCGTCAATCCGCTCGTCCATCACGCTCACCATCGCCATCGCCACCTCAACCACCGACTCGCTCTTTTCGACGTCTAATCCGATTGAAGCCAGGTAGCCCGCCGGATTCTTTTGCGCGCCGGCCACACCCATCTGCGTCATCCACCAGATTGCCTCGCGAAAACCTAAATCACCTTGCACCTTCGCAAACGCCAGCCGCCACGCGCTGGCGGTGGCCTCCGCGACTCGCGCGGCATCAGCCCCCTCCGCCACCAAGCCGACAACTTCGTTCCAGCTTCGCGTCGCGGGCAGTGTGCCTAGTCGGGTGTGTCCCATGTGAAGTGTTTTGTTAAATTATTTTTGACCCGGGATGTCCACCCGCCAGGTTGGATCGCCCTTGAAGGTCTGACTCGCCGCACAGAAGTCGCCGCGAACAGTTCCCCAAACCGATTCATCCATGAGTGCCACAATTGTGGTATCCCTTACCGCGTCACCTTCATCCAAGCCATAATCTGGTTGCAACCCACCAAGCTCTGTCATGATGAAGCGTGGGTGCATTTTTTTCCCGTTCGGCTTTCGTTGCCAGAAGAACACATTCAAACAATTCCCGCTGGGTATCAAAGGGGCAAGGTGCCGAACCATGCTATGAATTCTGTTTGGTAACGCATCTGGAAAGTCTCTCCCATCCCTGTCAGTCGGAAATTTCACATGAAGTTCCAACCGATTCCACGGACGCCCGTGATTCCGACACTGGATAAGAGCCTCCAAAGAATCCTGGAATCGCTTTTCACTCGCATCAAAATTTGGCTCGACCAGGACTAATTCATTTGAAGCCCGCAAAAGCACGTCAGCACACCCGGCAATTATGGCCGCAGTCCGGGATACTTCGTTTTGGGTTGGTGCCACCCAAGGTTCTGCTTCTTTGTCAAACTCACCCGCAATAAGCACACGATCATTTGCGCTCGGGTTTTTCAGCGCTACGACGGCGGCAAAATTGTCGGGATTAATAAATTTCTCTGCATTGTTCAACCAGTCTTTACCCTTGTCATAATTTCGATTCGTGGAAATCCATCTTTTAACGCCCCCCTGTCCGGGCGAGGGTTTGAGTCGCAAGGTGATTTTTAAAGCTTTTACCGAACTGATCTCGTAAGCACGCTTGCAGACCAATTCACGCCAGTTGGAAGGAAATTCCGCAACCAGCCGACCACGGCTGGCACCGAGGTTGTCCCATAAAGCCCAAAAATGATTCCATGTCGCCATCACTTCCGGCTCGATTGCAACTTCCTTAATCATGGCAGGTCTTCAAGTCTTTCAGCAAAGAATCCCCCCGGCCACGGCTCGGCAAAGTCACCATCCGGGGTAACAGTCAGATGTTTTACGATGGAACCGTTAGGGGTAGGTTCCACATAAATCACCGAGATGTCCTCCGGTTTGATGGGTTCCATTCCTTCAGGCAGCCGTTTTTCAGTGGTTTCACGCACGCGTCGCAATATCCGCAAAATCAAATGCTCGCTGTGTGTTTCCAATAGGAAGGTGTTTTTGCGTTCGCCCAATGCTGATTCGATGAACACGTCGCCGAGTTCTGCTTGCAGCGCCGGGTGCAGGTGGATTTCCGGCTGTTCAATCGCCACTATTTTCCCCTCATCGGCATACGCATGAACCAGCACGGGCAACACCTGGCTGATGCCAATGCCCACGTCCCGGTGCGTGACGGGCGTGTTGCTCCGCAAATCCAGCAGCACAAGCTCATCGTATTTTTCTCCAACACGGTCTAGCAGCATTTTGAGCATTTGTTGCGCTTCGGCCTGCGGATTTTTTATTCCAAAGCCGGGTGACTCTCCGTCATATTCGTGTCCAGCGGAATCAGTCCCAGGTGGCGAACCTTCCGACACCTGTTCAATCGGCAGACCTTCAATTGCGTCCGCCAAAGGCTGCTCGATTGCATCCATCGCACCGAGCGTTCGGATGCGTAACTGGTAACGAGTGGACAGGACATCTGAACCAAGCCAACTGTTCACCGCCGTCCGAACCGCTTCGTTCGTGCGCACCGTGTCCCAGGCATAACCGCCGCCAGCCAGCCAGTTACGGCCACGGTCATCACTGAACGCCAGATGGCGTGGGGGAAAAGACCGTAGCGGCCCAAGGTAACGGATGCGCGCAAGCTGGACGCGCAGAGCCTCGTTTACTCCGAGAATTAGTTCGCCGATGGCGCGCGGGATGAAAAGTTTGGCTGCATCCACCAAAATTTGCAATCGGTCAGCTTTCGGAATCGGCATGAGTTGCGATTGGGCGCTGACGGAATACTGCTCGCCGAGCAAATGGCCCGGCAAAAACCCTTGTGCGGCGAAGCGCAAATTTGGAATCACGTCTCCCTCGACCGCTTTCTGCAAGGCAACCATCTCGGTCTCATCGGCAATCCGCTCCGTCGTCGTGTTGATTGTCACCACTCCTTCAATTAACGGTTGCAACGTCTCACGATCCAGCCGGTCAACGTGCATTGTCCCATCCGGGCGGCGGCTCAAGCGAACCACCACACGACCGCCGGATTCCACTTCGTAGGAAATTAGCCATGGCCGTTCATTCGGCAACGGTTGGCCGTGGTCGTCCAGTGGTAAGCCAAAACTTACTGTGACCTTGACCGCCTTTTCCCTGCCAAGCAGGCGGCGCGCCTGGCCACGTAACGCGCCAGCGTTCAATTCTGCCGCCCACTCCACGCGCCGACTCATGTCACGCCGATGGAGGTATTGCCGAAAGCCGCCGAGATCAACGGAGTCGCCGCCGATTTCGGTTCGCGAAACGTCGAGTTCACCGCTGTCCAGTGCGTGACGGGCTAGTAGCAAGCCGTGCAACACGCTCGACTTGCCGGAACTGTTCGCGCCGAAAATGAGCGTGATGGGCCGGATGGGAACATTCTGCGTTTCGGCGAACGCCTTGAAATTACCCAGCCCCAGCGCCCGAAATCCACGATTGAAAGCAGATGCCAAATCCTTCTCTATTTCTTCGATTAGAAATTCCGCGCTGATTTTGTCGAGGCTGCTCGACGGCACTCTGGCTGTTGAGATACCCAGCGCCTTGGCCTTTGCGAGGACTACCTTGTTTTCAATGCCGAGTTTCTTCGAGATGTCGTAGATGCGGAGAGGCATAGTGGTAAATGGTTAATTGTTTTCGCTGGGGGCGTGGAGCAATCGGGCCTGCTGTTCCATTTCGGCGAGCAATTCTTTCAGGTGCGCCTCGCGCCACTTTGCCGTCAACTCGCCGGTGAATGCGCGGTAAAGCATTGTGGAAAAAAGTTTCTGAAGTTCGTCAGTGGCTCGTTGCATATCACCAATCAACTTGCCGATGCTCCTGCGCATTTCAGAAAAATTGTCCACTAACGGCGGGGGTGGAGTGAACACGTTGACAATGCCGAGATTGGTTCGTGTAATCTGCGGCTGTGCTGCACCTGTGATTGTGTCGCGCAGTCCACGAACCCGGAGGTAACACTCCAAAAATTCCAAACTGGTTTTGTTTTCGTCAGGGTCGTCAAGCGACATGGCGTTCCCAGTAACGTAGCATTTCGGTTCACACACATTGATTGTCCCGCAAGTTGCCCCACGGCACGTTATCAAAACCGTCGGGAACTCGTGGTTGTATGAATCATAAAAACCGATTTTGCCGTTTGCTCCATAAACGGGATAACCACTTTCCAAAATCTCTTTGCTCGAAATTGTCGGCCATTGTTTGGGTGAGCAAATTTTAAGCAGATTTTCTACTGGCCAGCCTTTCGGATTCGTGGCGGGGTCGCCGAACATTTTGTAGAAGAGAGTGGGCAGGATGCGGTCGGCTAGTTGATCCGCCTCGGCGCGCTGCCGCAGCAGCCCATCCGCTTGCTCCAACAACTCCACAATCCGCCGCTGCTCCCGAGGGGTTGGCAAAGGAACTCGGAGGGAGGCATATTCACCACCATTGATGTTCGCCTGAATTGCAACTCGCTGCTTTGTAGCTACCCAATTACGGTAAGCTGGAGATTTTGAGAAGAGGAATAAAAATTGAGGATCAATCAATTTTTTATTCAGCCGAAATCGGATTAGATACCCCGCAAAAATACAATCTCCGTCAGATTTGCGATATACATAGGTTCGCCCAACACTTCCCGTCCGTGCGAATAGAAAATCGCCGTCCTCTAACCGATAACTTTCGATGTTCTCCAAGTCTGACTCCCTTCGACAATCCGGCCTTAAAACCCCGTTATCATCAATGTCAGTAATCCGAACGAAGCGTGGCCTTTTCCCACTCGAATCCACAGCCGACGCATTTGCGCCATACTGTGGCTTTCCCAAAGAAACCGACTTAAGGGTTGTTTCTACCCATTTCATTCCGCTTCCTCCACGTTTTTCAAAAGTTTTTCCAAACCATCTGCGATGTCACGCTCCAGCTTGAACGTTTTGCCGATGAGTTCCGCCGCGTCTTCCTCCGGTGGTTTCTCGCCCACCTGTGGCTTGTAGCGTCCCGCGCCCAGATTGAAATCGTTCTCCGCGATCGTGCTGACCTTGGCCCACCAGCATTTCGCCTCTTCCGTGCCGGGTGGCAACACCGCGCCCGCTTCCGTGCCCGGCGGCTTCTTGAAGCCGAAATCCTTGTAGGTTTTCCACTGGCGCAGCATTTCTGGCAGTTCATTTTGCTCCGGCGTCTCCGGTCGTCCGCCACCCGTAATCTTGTCCGGGTCATAACCGTCGTTATTGATCTGGTAGAACCAGACCTTGCGGTCGTTTTTCTTTTCCGCTTTCCGCTTGTCCGGCTTTGCGGCTTCCATGGGTTTGCGGAAAATCAGGATGCCGGTTTTCACGCCGGCATAAGGCTTGAACACGCCCGCCGGCAGTGAAATCACCGCCTGTAATTCGTAATCTTCCACCAGTTTCCGCCGCAGTTCGATATGCGCGCTGGTTGAACCAAAAAGCGCACCTTCCGGCACGATGATGGCGCAGCGCCCGCCAGGAGCGAGTGCTTCCATCGCCAGACCGAGGAAAAGTAGTTCGCTTTTCTTCGATTGCGTTGGCAAATCCTTGCGGATGGAATCGGTCGGCAACATTCCAGCGAATGGCGGGTTGGACAGGACGACTTTGTATTTGCGGTTGAGGTCGTCGTCACTCAAGCCGCCGAGTTCCGAGAGCGCGTTCGCACGCTTCACATGGGCGTTGCGGATGCCGTGCAGCACCAGATTCATCATCGAGATGCGCATCATCTGCCGCGACACCTCGATGCCGTAGATGGAGCGTTCCAGCAGTTCCCAATCAGGAATCTTTTCGCCCGCGCCTTTGCGGTAGGTCTGGAGATTCGGGATTTGCTTTTTGGCCTGTGCCAGCGTCAGCCCCTTGTCATCCAGCCATTCTTCGCCATAAATCGGCACTTCGCGCGGCTCGGATGAATACTTGGCGAGGATGTGCTCCAGCGCGTCAATCAGGAAGCCCGCCGTGCCGCAGGCGGGATCATAAATGGAATCACCAAAATCGGGGTCGAGCATTTCCACCATCGCCACGCGAATCTGACGTGGCGTGCGGAATTGCCCCATGTCTGACTGCGGCTGCCGGGAGAGGTATTGCAGCAGGTATTCAAAGATGTCGCCTTTTACGTCCGGGCCGAGCTTGGCAAAGCTGAATCCGTCGAGGCCGTCAATGACCTCTTTCAAAACGTGCGGGTCGTCAATTTCCATCTTGGCGTCCTGAAAGTAGATCGCGACCTGCGGTTCTTCCTTGAGCAAGGAGGCCATGTAGGGAAAAACGTCGTCGCGCAGAAAATTGCGAAGTTCATTGCCGCTTTTGAACCGCCAGTTGCTCCAGCGGTAGCGCGACGCCTGATCGGGGAACAGCGATTTGCCATTACCGTTTTTGCCTTTCACCAGACGAGACTTCAGTTCCAGCTCCGCCTCACGCTCGTCCAGCAGCTTGAGGTAAATCAGATAAGAGACTTGCTCAATGAACAGAGCGGGCACCGACAGACCACCAGACCAAAGAATGTTGCACATGCGGTCGAGTTTGCTGCGAATTTCCTGGTTCATATTGAGTTACGCTGTGAAAACGGCTTTGTTCAAGTCGGCGACAATATCCTGCAAACCTTGTTCACCGAACAATTCCACGCCGACATCGGCGGCATTGAGGATAGAGAGTGGCGGCTCGAACAAATCTTCGATGCGCACTTCGCCGACCGCTACGCCGCGATTTTTCAGCAGCGCGAGATATTGCGCTTGTTCCGGCGTGACGTTTCGGGAGACAAGCCACGCTTGGAAATTTTCCGTGATTTCCTCCTCCTTGGTCTTGAGCTTTTCCAGACCGAGCGCGTGCCGAATGAATTCAATCAGATTTCCTGCCGCGCGACGGTAGGCCAGCCGCAAATTCTCCTCGTTGAAATAATTTTCGGGGCGGTTCAGTTGGTCAGCCAGATGATGTTCTTCTAGTTCGGTCAACGGCTCGTTGTCTTTGATCTTGCGGAGGATCGGATCGTCTTCGACCGCCGCGCGTATGGATTCTTCCCAATTGCTGATATAAACCTTCTTGTCCACGCGCTCACCGTTCGGCCCAATTTCCACATACGCCAGTGCGTCGAGCCAGTCGTCTTGAATACCAAGCTCGACGAGTTCTGTGCCTGTGCCGGGCGGACGAGATTTCCCGCCACCGCCGCCGCCAGCGCCCGCCGGACCTTCAAAAATGTCCGTCTCACTGTCATTGAAATACTCGTGATTGCGGAAAAAGTCGTAGATAACAAAAAGCTTTTTGCCGATATGCGGCGCGGTGCGCGTGCCACGCCCGCGAATCTGCTGGTAGAGAATCGGACTGAAAATTTTCCGGCAAAGGACGATGTGGAGAACTTCGCGACAGTCAAAGCCAGTCGTCAGCATGTCCACGCTCACCGCAACCATCGGATAAATTTCCTTCTTGAATCGGCGGATTGCGGCGGCGGCGTCCGGGATGTCGGATGTAATCACTTCGGCATATCGCCCGTCATGCTCCGGGTGAAGCTGATTGAGATAGTAGCAAAGCCGCGCCGCGTGATGTTTCGTCAGTGCGTACACGATGGCTTTGCCCGGCCCGTCCTTTTGTTTCGGCGCGAGTTCCTTGTAGCTCTCCCACGCCAGCCGGTCGAATTCCTGCATCATCTTCCGATTCGTGTCCTCGTTCGTCCATGTGCGCTCAAATTCGGCGGGGTCGTAGTTTTCCTCACCGATTTTCGTGCCTTCCGCAATCAGATGCGTGATACGCTTGGCAAAACGATACGGTGTAAGGTGTCCGTCCTTGACCGCAGTGGCAATCGGGAGTGAAAAATCGGGTTTTCCGGTTTTGCACTGATAAAACTGATAGGTGTTACGGTCAATGTAGGCCGCCGGGGTGGCAGTCAGGCCGATATGGAACGCATCAAAATGCGTCAGCGCCGCCTGCCAAGCGCCGTAAATGGAACGGTGACATTCATCCGCAATCACAATGTCAAAATAGCCGCTGGTCAACTCGGCATAGCGGCCAATCATCGTTTGCAAAAGGCAGACGGTGATTTGTTTGTGTTGCATCGCCATGCCGGGCTTGAGCCAATAACTGGGATGTTTGGGGCAAAGGTCTTGTAAGGCGGCAATGGCCTGCTCCGCCAACTGCTCGCGATCCACGAGGAAAAGAACTCGTTCAGCCCTCCCGGCTTCAAACATTCTTTTCACATGCAGGCAAACGATGTCTGTCTTGCCCGTGCCCGTCGGCAGTTCGCAAAGAAAGCGTCGTTTGCCAAGTTCCACGGCTTGATCCAAGGCGCGCAGACAGTTTTTTTGATATGGCCGGATAATGCGCGGCTCGCCCACGCGGACATAATCATCAGGAATCGGAATGGTCGCCAGCGGCTTGGCTTCCTGTCGCAGGAAAAGCAGCCGTTCAAGGTCACGCCGGGAATAAAGCGAACCTACAATCCGCGCATCGTCATTCGCATAATCCCAAAAATAGGTGATTTCCCCGTTTGACAGGAAAATGAACGGTGCCCCAACCCGCTTCGCCATTGGTAATGTCTGATGCTTTGCAGTGTAGGGGTCAATCCGCTTGCGTTTTGATTCCATCACCGCGAGGGGACGGCCATTCGTCGCTAAAAGGATGTAATCCGTGCGACGCGGGTCGGTCATCTCATCAGCCTCAATCCCCGCCGGGGCGTCATGCAGGGCAAGGGAAGATTCAGCAGCAATGGAAACTTCCGTGCGAACTTGCGACTTGTCAGCCGGGTCCCACCCTGCCTGCCGCAACATGGAGTCAATCAGGATTCTGGCATCCGCTTCTGATTCGTGTTGGTTCTTGCTCATTACCTATTGCTGGCGACAGTATTGCGCGGGCGGTAATTTTCTTCTAGGCTTATTTTTGAAAAGGTCATAACTATTGAGTTATGGTTTCCGAATTGCTCCAGCGCAGCGGCCTCTCGTTTGACCGGCTCCAAAGTTTTTGTTTGGTGGCCGAGGCAGGCGGCGTCACCAAGGCCGCCAAGGGCGACCCCGCGAAACAGAGCCTTTATAGCCGTCAGGTTCGGGAACTTGAAGAATTTTTTGGTGCGGAACTCATTCGTCGCAAGGGCCGTGGCATCGTTCTCACCGAGGCCGGCGCCAATCTCCACGCCATCGCCCGCGAAAGTTTCACCGCCCTTTCTGATTTCAAAAGCGAATGCCAGGGGCAACCGGTCGAAATTGTCATCGGCACCGGCGACAGTATCATTCAATGGCTGTTGCTCCCCCGTTTGGCGGAGATTCGCAAACGCATCCCACGCGTCCGGTTCAAATTTCTGAATCTTTCGACCGACGAGGCGGTAAAACGGCTTGCCGATGGATTGATTGATTTCGCGCTGGTGCGGGAGGATGCAGTTGCCCGCCCGATCCAAGCCGTTCCACTCGGAATTTTGGGATATTCACTGTTCATCCCGCAAACGCTCAAACCGCCGGCACGTCCAAAAGACGGCTTGAAACTTTTGGATAACCTCCCGCTGGCGACCATTGACGGGGAGGGCAGTTTTCGCGTTGCCCTGGCGGAAATCGCCCGGAAGCAGAAAATCAAGGTGAACATCCAGGTTGAATGTTCATCGTTCCCGCTGGCGGCGCGGGCAGTGGTCAAAGGCGAGATGGCGGCCATACTACCCTGCATTGCCGCCGCCGAACTGGAAAAAATCGGCGCTGTCGCGGTGCCGCTGGATTTCCTACGGCGTTTCGACCGGGAAATGTGTCTGTGTTCCAATGCCCGTTCCGTCCGCATCCGCCCCATCCTGCAAAAAGTCGGCGCATCCCTCGCCCAACTCTGCCGCTTCTAAATCCAAACCACTAAAACTATGCCCATCCAACACGCCATCTGGAAGATAGGACCAACACCGGAAATGTTGCCTGCCTCCGCACTCGCAAAGGAACAGATTCTCGAAGACATGATTGCCGCCGACCCGCACATCCTTTCCGACGAATGGATGCTCATTGGCAGACAGGAACAGACAACGCTCAGCGGAATCCTCGATCTTCTGGCGATCGCTCCTGATGGCTCACTCGTTCTGATTGAACTGAAGCGGAACAAAACACCGCGCGATGTAGTCGCCCAATCAATTGACTACGCCGTGTGGGTTGAGAAGCTCCGACCAGAGGATATCGCGGCCATCTACGGCCGCTTCGCGCCAGGCCACAGCCTCAGCGAAGACTTCCAAAAACGATTCGGCCACACCTTGGAAGAGGACTCCCTAAATCAAAACCACCAAATCATCATTGTCGCCTCATCGCTGGATGCCAGCAGCGAACGCATTGTCTCCTACCTCAGCGAACGTGATATTCCGATAAACGTCCTCTGCTTTCAGGTCTTCACCGACGACAAAGAACAGCTTCTTAGCCGGGCATGGCTGCTCGATCCAGTCCATACGCAGGTCAATGCAGCGAGCGCTCCGGCCCACCAGAGCGAGCCATGGAACGGCGAGTTTTACGCATCCTTCGGCCACGGAGAGGGGCGCTCATGGGGCGAGGCAGTCAAATACGGCTTCATTTCAGCCGGCGGCGGCACTTGGTATACGAAAACCCTGCAGGTCCTCTCGCCGGGCGACCGTGTCTGGGTAAAAGCCCCAGGCTACGGGTTTGTCGGCGTCTGCCGCGTCACTGGCCCAGCCCAACCAGCCTCTGAGTTTAGCCTGAAAACCGATCACGGCCTGGCACCGGCCCTGAATGTCTTGAAAGATGCCGAATATTTCCGTGATGAGGCAAGTGATTTGGAACGCTGCGAGTATTTCGTGCCAGTCACATGGTTACAGACCGTGCCCGTTGATAAAGCCGTAAACGAGGTTGGACTTTTTGGCAACCAGAACACAGTCTGTCAGCCCACAGTCCCGAAGTGGCGATACACCATTGACCGGCTCAAAAAGGCATTCCCAAACTGGGAGAAATAACCCACCACCGCAGCCCAAACCACCGCCGCCCATCTCCTCGACGCCACCCTCCACCAAATCCTCGGCGCCTAAACCACAACCCAATTCAAATATGGCTGGAACCTTTGCTCACATCGCCTTGGTGGACTTACTCTGCCAGGACGGCGATACCCTCGACGGCATCGCCACCCTCACGCCCACCATGAAGCGGGCCTTGATGCAATTCAACAACTTTTGCGAGTTGGGTGCCATCAGCCCGGATGCTCCCTATCTTAAACTGCTAAATAAGGATGCAGCCGCTTGGGCCAACGTCATGCATTACTGGAAAACGGCGGATTTTATCCGGCGCGCGATTCCCTATGTCAACACCTTGGATTTCCGAACCACGGACACCCAAAGATGTTTCGCCTGGCTCTTTGGCTTTACCGCGCACCTTGTCACCGATTTCACCGTCCACCCGATAATCAACCGCCGCGTCGGCCCCTACGAGCAAAACAAATTACAACACCGGCTCTGTGAACTGAATGAGGACGTTTACATCTTTAACCAGCTCGGTTTCGGCGATATTAGCACTGCCGAATTTCTCAAGAGCGATAGCGGTGGCATCGGCTCTTGCGCCGACCAGACTGACGACGACAAACTGGATCCCGCCGTCCGCAAACTATGGTGCCGCTGTCTGGCGGGCGATCCGCTGGCCGACATCAAAATGAAGGACGGCCTGCCCGCGCCAAAAAAATCTCCCGACCCCGACACCTGGTTTGAAGATTATGTGACCATGATTGACAAGTTTGCCGAGGAGGGAAACCGCTTTCCCTGGCTTTGCCGGGAGATCGTTGAAGCCAAAGGCATGGTTTATCCCGAGTTGAATGAAGTGGATCAGTCTTTCATCCAGAACCTGAAGCTGCCCGACGGCACGACTGCCAATTACGATCAGGTGTTCGAGCGGGCAAGGCAGAATGTGATTACCACCTGGCGCGATTTGGGCAATGCGCTGGATAACGGCGATGCCAGTCTGTTTACCTTGCCCAATGGCGACCTCGACACCGGGCTGGCCGACGACACCCAACAATCCATCTTCTGGGGAACCCTCGCATGAAAACCAAAAGTATAGTCCAATACACCTTCGTTTTGCTTTGGCTCATCGTCGTTGCCGGTTGCGTCACCACGCCCACGCAGCGGGCCGAACGTCTGGTCACTCCACTTCCCAAACTGACGGCTGCGGTGGATGCCCTCGTCCGCTACCCCGATCCCGCCTACCCCGTGCCGGACGACCAACTGGTGGCGGTGGCGATCAAGGACCTGCCGGGGCTGCAAAAGGCCTTTGCCGGCTATCCCATCAAGGTGTGGCATGACGCCAAGAACGTCGTGATTTTGGTTTGCTCCCCGGACGGCAAATATGCGTGGCTGGAAGATGCCAGTTGGACAGCCGGTGTGGTGGACCACAAGTGGTATCTCTCCAACCCGCCAACGCCGGCAGAATTCACGATGGACCCAGCCCGGAAAACCAAACCTTGACGCCGCCCTCCACCAAATCCTCACCGCATGAAAGAATCATCTGGGAAAGGGTCGGTTCTATAATTTTAGCATTTTCAGCTTTCCCCTTCATCCCCGCACCATTGCCGCTCGAAAAAGTCCCGGTCAATCACCACCGGCTCGATGCAGCGCCACCGCCGCCGGATTCGTTTTTGATTTCGCATCACTTGCCTTGCCCCAACCTGCCACGAACCGCAACCCGACTGAAGCCAGAATTCAAGAACGCGAACCTTCCTCTTGCCTCCACAATTCTTTGGTCGCATCCTTGCGCCATGCACAAGTTCGGCAACACGAGCGTCGAAACCGTTTTAATTACCGGCGCGTCATCTGGCATTGGAACGGAATTAGCAAAATGTTTTGCCGCAGATGGGTGTCAGCTTGTTCTTGTCGCACGTAATGCTCAAGCACTTCAGTCTCTTGCCGATGATTTGCACGAAAAATATAAGGTCGCATCGCATGTCCTGACCGCTGATCTTGGCCGGCCCGAAGACATTGAGCGTATTTTCAACCAGCTTCAATCTTCCGGGATTACGATTGACGTGCTTGTAAACAACGCTGGATTTGGTGCCCGTGGCCCATTCGTTGCGTTGCCTTTGAAGCGTCAACTCGAAATGGTGCAGGTAAATATTACGGCATTAACCAATCTCACAGGATTGTTTTTGCCGGGAATGATTGCCCGAAAAAATGGTGGGGTGCTTAATGTGGCCTCGGCGGCTGCATTTCAGCCAGGCCCAGGCATGGCGGTTTATTTTGCTACAAAAGCATTCGTGCTTTCATTCAGCGAAGCCATCGCCGAGGAAACAATCGGAAAAGGTGTTACCATCACGGCCTTTTGTCCAGGTTCGGTGAAAACTAACTTCGCGTCCACAGCGAGCATTATTGGTCGCCCCTACACTTCAAAAGGTTCTGCGACGGCGGAGGCAACCGCCTGTTACGGGCATCGTGCTTTCCGGCGGGGACAGGTTGTTGCAGTCCCGGGTTTGCGCAACAAGCTCCGCGCATTTGCAGTCCGTCTAGTTCCGCGTCGAATGGTTCGATGGTATGTCAAATCGTTGAATGCGCTTGATCCGGCAACTTGATTCAAGCAACACAGCATTTGTGAGAATATTTCACGACCACTCCAACATCGCCAATGCGTCATTTTACATGACGATGGTTAGCATTATTCAATCGTTGGCGCTCGGTTACTTCGCTACCGCATTGAAGGCGAATTCAATTTTCGAGCCGAGTTGCCTAGCAGCGTGGCTGCTCTGCATCCTCACCTACGCTATCGTTGTCCAGATGATTGTCGTTACATGGCATGAATATGCCATGGGCTCCATTTGTTTTAAGTGGCCACTCGGCTATTCAGATTCTTGGATTCCAATTCTGCTTGGACTCACTGAGTATTTTGTCATCTACTTTGCCACACTGGAACATACTCAATACTCGTTTGCAGGCGGTCGCTCTACCCCTTGCTTTTTCTTGGCATTTTCATTTTTTCTCATCTTAACTTGGTTTGCATTTCAAAACCAATATCGCAAGACTGTTGCCAACCGTGATTCTAACATTGAGATCCTAACGCTTATTGAACCATATTTGATCTCGACTAGCAGGTTGATGTGGGGGAACATTATTTTTTATCTTGTTGCGGCGTTGGTGACATGGCGGTTTTCATCGGATTGGGTTTCCATCGCATTTCTTTTCGTGTGCAATTGCAATTTTATTTTCCACGCCGTTCGCGGAAAGCGCACATTTGACCAAGTATTCTCACCAACTGATACCGCTTAGGATCATCACGCCGCCATTTTCTGCTGCAATTGAGCCACTTTGCCCTCCTTCTCCGGCGCGATTGAAAACCACGTCTTGGCGTCGGCAGGCCGCACGAGCTCGCGGTAATGCTGGAAAATCATCTGCGGCGAGTTGCCCGCTTCCAGCGTCACATGCGTCACCGATACGACCGGCGACGGCGGAAAAATGGCTAATAAACCAAGTGGAAAATGGCGATCTTAACAGCCAGGCTCAATTCGCCTGCGCCAGCGACGTCAACCGCGACCGGAAATCCACCGGCAGCAACTTTGGTTGCACGCTGCGTTGCGGATTCTCCTGCCAATCCTTTTCCCAATCATCCAGCGACGGCACGGTGACTTCGGCATGTTTTGCGTAGGCGTTATGCACCGCCTTGGAATTGTGCCCCAACGCCTGCTGCGCGAATCGCTCCGGGTAGCCACACTTCAAAGCCCGTTCCGCCCACGCATACCGATACGAATGCAGCGACACACCCTTGATGTTCAACCCCACGCACCGCTGGTGAAACTCCGTTGCGCGGTCGCCCGCCCGCACCGTGCAAAGATAGGGGAACAGTGACCCCGTCGCCGGACGTCGCCGCAAGATGGCTTCCACTTCCGCGCCGAACCGGATCAGCGCCGGCTTGATGCCAATGCCAGCGCGGCCCTTGAGCTTCTTGCGCGAATAAGAAATCGTCCGCGTGTTCCAGTCCACATCTTCCGCCAGCAGGCAGGCCGCGTCCGATTGCGACGCCCCCGTGTGCCACAGCAGTTCATAAAAGTCCCTCCGCTCCGCGTTCAGTTCGCGCCCAACGATGGCCGCGTGTTCCTCCGCCGTGATGGCGCGCTTCTGCTTGAACACCGGCTTGGGCCATTGCAGACGCGGGATGACGGATTTCAACAGCCACTCCATGCCCAGTGCATGATTGTGAATGCGCCGCAGATAAACATTGGTGGACACCTTGCCATCGGCCAGCGCCTTGTCGAAATGTTCCGGGCGGGTTTCGCAGACCGACAGGTTGCGGATGCAATCAAAGTTCACATCCTTGATGGCGACATCCCAACGCCGCCGCGTCTCATCCTTTTTCTTGGCGACGATGTCTTGCATCACGTCCTGCCATGTCCGCGTTGCAAGTTTGGGATCAGCGCCGTTCATGTAAACCCGCGCCAGCGACAAGTTGAAGTGTGGTTGCACCTCCGATTCGTTGTGCGCTTGGAGAATGCGTTGCGCCTCGTGCTTGTCGCTTGTCTTGAGGCTGGTTTGATGACCGGTGGTTTTATTTTTCAGGTAGAAGACGCCCCAGGGACGCCGGACCAGACCGAATGCTTGTTTCATTATTTCACTCATGGTTTTGAGTGTGTCAGGAACGGCGTCCGTCGCGTAAGCGAACTCTGGACGAGCTATAAACGAGCGTTGAGCAATTTCTCAACGAGCGGCTAAACAGGTGAAGATTCCGGTGAAACTCTGACCCTGAAACCAACCAAACCCCTGTAAACACAGGTGAATTGATTGGA
>Ga0182011_10001411_pt1 | contig 21034 bp, 16 predicted proteins | sample 711E1DmetaG_FD_120481 | JGI IMG/M metagenome (GOLD analysis project Ga0182011, IMG submission 120481) | Permafrost microbial communities from Stordalen Mire, Sweden - 711E1D metaG | ecosystem: Environmental > Terrestrial > Soil > Wetlands > Permafrost | place: Sweden: Stordalen | collected... | reverse complement strand
TGCAAGCGCACGGTGTTGTAGTGCTCCACGTAGGTTTGCATCAGGCGCAGTGCATCTTCCCTCGTCAACGGTGTGCCGGGCCGAATGCACTCCGATTTGAGCGATTTGTGCCAGCGCTCCAGCCCAACACGGTGCCATTCCCAGGCCAATTTGACTCTCGTTCCATGCGCAACCTCTTCTCCCCCGGACACTTGCTCCAACGCCAGGGTGAGCGCGAGGGTGACTGATTGGGTGATCTGTGTCTTTCATGCACCCGTCACCCTCCCACGCTGGAAAAAGGCGAAAGAAAATCATGGATGTCATCGAGGCCTCTACTAATAAAGAGGCTTGAAAACGGAAAAAGTAAGAAACGAAGTTTGACCAGCACGGATGTGTCCCAGAATTTTCATTTTTCGTCTTCCCGTCGAATCAATCCCGGCTCTGTCGGCCCCTCTCACTTACTAGGGAACATCCAAACGGGAAAAAGTAAGAAAAAACTTTAGCTGTTGGGAGGAAGCCCGAGCCGGGAGTCGGAGTGCCGACCACGGCCCCTACTTATATAAGGAACATCGAGAAGGGAAAAAGTAAGAAAAAATCTTCGGTACCAGTACATTTTCCTGGGGCCCCCGGAAGAACGGAACCACAATGGGAAGTCGGGGACACAAGCTTAAAGCAGCCCTCGGTTTGGTAAGGCGATGATGTAGAAGAGGAATAGTTACGGCAGCAGCCGGACCCCGATCCGGCGTGTCACTCTGTCTGCAGCAGATTGTTCCCCGGCGTTGGCACTCATTGGGAAGATGTTCTATCACAAGAAGGAATCAATGGGGGCCGCGAAGCGGACTTCCTCCACTGCGGCGGGCGAGTTCCCGTTTAACGTGTTCTCGAAGATGCGTTGCTATGCCTCCTGCGCGCAGGAGTTCTCGCAAATCGTGGACAAGAAGATTGGGCAAGAACTGAAGAGCTACGCTGATAGGTGTGTGCACGCTGCGCAGGAGGGCGAGACGCACGCTGTAGCGCACGCTCCATTTGGGATGCTCGGCCACCGCCACGATCACTTGTTTCGGCGTGCTCATACGGGCAAGCACGCGCAACACCTGCGCCTCGTTCAAGAACGGATTTACTAGCACCACTGGGAGGACATCGCCATGGCCTTCCGCCAACAACGCTCCAGCAACACGAGCAGGTCCCCGGCGCGCAAGTGCGAGTTTGCCACTGGTGGGAAGTTGCGCGGCGCGCTCGGCCAGGAGTTCCTCCGCCACGCGGCGGATCTCCGGGGGCGCGGCCGGATGCAAGCAAACACGCACCAGGTCGAATACGAAAAGTTGGCGTAGAAGCGTGAGCGCATCGAGTCTCGGCGTGTGCGGATGTTGGACCAGACCTAGCCGGACGGGCTCGCTCCGGATCCACCGCGGCTCGCGGGCAATCGATTCGAGAATGATCGCCGACAGGTCGGCCCGGTGCACTAGCACCCGGACGTGCGGTTCCTGCAGGTGAGGATTCGCCAGGAGTGTAGCGAGGACCTCCGGGTTCGGGTCGTAGAGAAGCGCGACGAGCCCGTCACCCGCCTGGGTCCGTGCCTGTTCCAACCGTGTCTCCAACTCGTCCGTCATTGGAGCGACCTGCATCCTAGCCGCACCGTCGTGGAACCACTTTAAGCCTTTGTTGGCGCGAGGATTTGATCTGATCGAGCGCCCTGTGTGCGGCCCAGCGCACTCGGACGGTGCCCTGCTCTTGTGCTTGCTCTAAAACGGCAATGGCCTCCGGCGCACCGATTTTGCCCAGGGCCTCGACGGCAGCCTCCGCGACGAAGGCATCGTCCGCCTCGATGACTACCGCCATCAGATCTGGGACGCCGGAGACCTCCTTCCGCTCGCCGAGAATCCAGGCAGCACGAACTCGTGTCTGCGGCTCCGAGTGGCGCAGCGCCGCGCGCAACTTTTCCGCGAACGGCCTGGCGTCCGCTGCGCGGATGTCCCCACCGCATTTGGGACAAATCGAGTCGTTTTCGGAGACTCTTCTCCAGCAATAGGGACAGAAGAAGGAAAGCATTTCCTCAACCTTCCAAAAGCGATTGAATCTCCTCTTCCCTGGCGCGCAGGCGAGCGAGCTTCGCTTCCACCGCCGCGGCGCCCTGCTCCTTGGCCTCGCGCGCATTTTCCAGCGCGCGTTCTGCGACCCGGCTTACCTCGTGAAGCAGCTTTCGGATCTCCACTTCGAGCTGTCCCTTGCTCTCTTGCACGCGATCGACAACGTCCGACTGCACCCGCGTGCTATTCATCTCCAGCAGATATTCCAAGAAATCCCGGGCCTCACTTTCGATTACGGAAAAGGCCCAGACTAAGCCGAGAACAATGTCCGCCAGGTATCGCAGAGGCGAGGGCGGTTGAGCGACGTTGATCAGTTCCTCGAAGCGGAATCGTGACCGGACGCGAAAGCCTTTTTCAGGATCAAGAGCATTTGGCATACGCGCGAGTTCCGGAACACCTGATTCCGACAGCTTTTTTAGGAAATCATTCCCGATGTTGACAAACCGAGTCGCAACCGCGCGATATTCTTCCTCGGCACAAGCTTGCTCCGTCGGAAGCCAAGGCAGCACGTGGCGCGAAGCGACGGTTTGTGCAAGGTGCAACACCCGACGACGGAAGCGCGGGCCGTAACGCCGCGGAATGTCTTGTAATTCCCTCTCGAATTCCGCTCTTGCCTGGGGCAAAGCTTCCGCGAGAAAGGCCTTTCGCCGCGAAAGAAACAGATCGGAGAGGCGATGCTGATCACCCATGAAGAGATAGCTCAGATCGTGGAGTGAGCGTTCCGCCTCGGCAATCGTCGTCCGCATGGCTGCAATGCGCTGTTCCGACTCTTCGATGGGGCGCAACAATGCGTCACGTTCTTCGAAGGCGATGTTTAACAATTCTTCGCCCAATCGGTGGACGCCCCGTTCTCCGGCGCGTCGGACGATGTCTCGGCCCGATTCCACGATCATTTCTTGCAGGGCATCCACAAGCTTGCTCCAGTCCCGCTCCGGGCCGCGATGCTCGAGCCGTTCGGCCCCACTCACTTCGTAGATCGGTCCGATGGGCCTCCCAAGACGTTTGTCTAATACCTTTCGAGTGAAGGACTCCGCGATCTTACGTTCGGCGTCCGACGTGCGGTCCGCCTTGTTCAAGACAACAATCACCTCGTGCACCTGGCGACCTACCTCTTCCACCAGCGTGAGTTCTTCTCCTGCGATCGGGGGATCGGCGCCGACAACCACAAGCGCGGCATCGATGTGGGGGATAAACGCTTGGGTCGCGGCAGTATTGCCGGCGAACACGGAACCGAGCCCGGGGGTGTCCACGAAACACATGCCAGTGGCCAGAAGAGGGCTGGGTACGAAGACTTCCACCCCAGCCACGCCCTTGGCATTTTCCGGATTGTGTTCCTCCGAGACAAACTGTTGCAATTCTTCCGGCCTGACGTCCAGCCAGTTTCCGCCGCGGAACCGCACCCGCGCACTCCTCGTTCTCCCAAACCGGACGACTGTCGGGACGGCGGTAATGGGAACCACACCAGTGGGCAGGACTGAATCTCCAAGCAAAGCATTCAGGACTGTCGATTTGCCGCGTTTGAACTGTCCGATGCATGCCACATAAAAGCGACCTTCCGCCACGCGTTCGGCCAGCCCCGAAGCATCATCCGCAACCCATTCGGAGCCAAACTCACGAGCAATTTCCGCGATCCGCTGAAGTGTCGAACCAACATCAAGCCCCTCGGAAGTGCCGACCTCGGCCTTGTCTCCTTGGCCGTGGGAATCATCATTCACCAAAGCATTTGTCCTGTTCGTTGTCATCATGCAACCTTGCCGAACCTGTGCCATCCTTGCGCAATTCAGGTGTCATCTCTGAAATTCCTTTTGAGAGCTAGACTCGCCGAGGAGCTTTCACAATGGTTCATCAAATAATCCACATGGAGCAGTTTCGTTTTGATTCGCCCCTCGTAGTGGTAGTGCGCGCCCGTAGCCGCGGCACACATTCGAAGGATGGCTCCCGGCAACAATTCGCTGAAGTCCAGGATATCCTCACGAAAGCCTTCGAGGTCATACGCCCCGAGTCCGAAGCGGCGGATGCAAACTTCGAGGAGTTCCTTCGCTGCGGGCAGAGTCAGCGCCCCCACGTGCAACCTTTGCCGGTCATTCCAATACAATTGAGCGCCATGGCCTAGTTCGCTGTACGTCCATCCCTGCGCGACCGCGTAAATGGGAGTCTCCTGGTTCAACATCAATTCCTTGATAATGCGCGCCAGCATGTGCGTCATTGGCACGAGGTCTTCCAGGAAAATCCAGTATTTGCCAGCGCCCGCTGCGCGGTACAGAAGACCGCGCAAACGCAAGCTGGTTTGTGCTTTCACCCAATGCGAGAAGGAGGCCCCGAAACCGGTATCGGCACGGAACTTCGAGCGGAACAGCGAATCTTCCACAAATCCTTGCGCGATTTCTCGAAGGATCTCCTGAGGGGCGCCGTTTCCACGCGCACAAATACACCGCCGCGTTATTCTTTCGGGCAGATTCGAGAGAGTTCGGGCCACTAACGCAGTTTTCCCGGAATTGGATGTTCCCCAAATGAGTAGACTCTCGCGTTTCCGAATAGCGTCTTGAAGACGCGCTTGTTCGTTCTGCCGGCCAAGGAAGATCCCCGCCTCTGCAGAAATGGCGAGCATCGAGCGGGGAGCGCTCAACGGTTCCTCCCCTCGTGAGCCTGCACCGGCCAAAGTTCGTCCGCGACAGCTGGCAGACCGGCCTCCGTTGCGGGGACCTCCCCGCCTAGAGCCCGGAGGTCTGCCAGCAATGCGTGTACTTCCTCGGCCCCCACGGTCGAACCCGATTGTGCCCGTTCTGCCTGCGCACGATAGCTGTCCGCGTAGTTTGCAAATCGCTTGGCCAGTACATTCACAACGGAGGAACTCCAATCCTTAAAAACGCCACCATAGATCGACACCACGTTCGACAAATAACTCTCGAACTTGGAACGGATTGCTCGTCGTGCGGCGATCCGCAAGCCCGCATTGCCCAAAAGGCGGCTCCAGAACGGCGGTGCAAGTTGAAGGTCGCGCGCGGCAAAATCGAATACGGGCATTGCTCGAATCGCCGAAGTAAACTCCTCTTCGGTAGGCCCGTGGGGAAGACCCAATGCCTTTTCCGCATTTTTCAACTCGGCGTGAAGATCGCTGGCCAGGCTCTCCAGGTGTTGGCGGTACACCTTCGCCTGCTGGTGAACGTCGCTTACAATGCTCTCATAGACTACGAGGCCAGGACCGGTGGAGCTGTCCTTGTCCCGCCTCCATACTTCGGCGAGCCGGTCGGCGGCTCGTTCCACGAGCCAGCCCGTGTCTCCCGAAAATGCCCTGATGTCCCGTTCCAATTCAATTTGCAGCTGTGGAATCCGGCCGGTAGCCTTGCGCAACCCTGCCTCTACTTCGCGAATAGCCTCGGGGGCGGTCCCGGAAATGCCCTTACTCCTGCGCACTCTCGTGGAAAGCACAGCCACGACCGCGTCCCGCAGCGTCCCTACCTTGCGTTTCACCGAGAGCGACTTCAGATCTTGGCTACGCTGGTAGAGAGGCAGAATCTCTGCTTCGAACCATTGCGTGAGAAGTTCGCGGTGTCCCGCGATCGCACTCACGGCGTACACCGGGAGCTTGACGCCGCAATGTTTCACTATGTTTTCCTTTACATATTGGATCAGGTCGTCGACTTCTTGCGGAGTCAGCAGGTCCGCCTTGCTGAGCAACACTTGGACGGGAATGCTCGCGTCTTGAAGGGCTTGGATGGTCTGCAAATCCTCTTGCGTCAACGTGGAGCCCGCGTCGACGAGCACCAGGCCCAAGTCGCAGTTTGGCAGGTAGGCCAGGGTCTCGGAAGCGCCGCTGGTTGCCAGCGAACCGAGCCCCGGAGTGTCCACAAACGTGGTGCCTTTGCGGAGACGCGGCGACGGGAGATCCACGATAATTCGCGTGACTCTCTTCTCGTTCTGCGGGTTCCCTTTCTCGCTCGCCACTTCGGCTAAGTGGCCAATCTCCAGAGTCTCTGGAAGGCGCCTCTCTGCAAACCAAACTGTGAGCTGCGGAATCTCCCCATACTGAATGCGCGTCGGCACGGCAGTAATGGGTGTGACTCCAACGGGGAGAATTTCTTCGCCCAAAATGGCATTCAAGAGCGAAGATTTTCCGGAGCTCACCCGCCCGAACACGGCGATTTCAAGGCTTCGATCCTCGAGGCGGTCCGTGATTCCTGCAATCGTGCTTCGGAATTCCACGAGCCCACGCTCCGTCACCACCCGTTCGATCTTTCCCAACAGTTCGAGTTCGCCCGAGGTTTGCTCCAATCGTTCGAGCCGCTGGCGCAGGTCCTGTCCCGCATCCTGCATCAGGTACCGATTCAAACGTTCGGTCAGGCCGCGAAGTTCTCCGCTGATTCCTTCGAGTTCCGTGGCCAGTTCGGGAGCCACCTCGCCATATCCCCTCATGTAACGCGGCCGTAGTTCCTCAAGCGCGATGTCGATCGTCGTCAATGCCGTATAGACGGCTCGACTCGCCGGAACCCACGCTTCTGGACGTGGGATTCCCTGTCCGTCCAGAACCCTGGCGAGCTGTGCGCGAATCCGCGCGAGGTAGTCCTCGATGGTTCTTCTCTGCGTTGGGGTAATGTCTTGGATGTAGCGAGGAAAGGCAGCTTTCGATGCAGCGGAATGGAGGAATTGTTCAATTTCGCCGATGACTTTGTCCACGTACTGGCAAGTGACAGTAAGACCCCGCACCTGAAACTCGTTCAGGCTCGTGGGAGAATTGTGATCCTCAGATGACATGCCGCCCTCACAGTCCGAGCAACCGTCCGCAAACACTTTCTGCGGTCACTCTAACTCGTGATCTGCTTCCAGGGTTTCAAGAGGTGGGAACTTGCGTCTTCAGCAGACAAACCCACCAAGCAGGAAAACCTGGTAGGAGTCATCTGCCCAAAAATGGGGCGGTTTAGGGTGAACTCCAACACCCATTGTATGAATTCAATGTATAGGAGGAGCGCGATTTGCGTCAAGGGATTCCGTCACGTTTGCATGGTTTCAGTGCCGCTTTTTTAAGGTATCCGGCTGCCCATTGCGGTGGCCCGCTAGCAAGGTCAGAGCCTGTTTCGGAGCTTGCCACTCCTCTTCAGAAATGAGATCGCTGCGGCGTCCTTCATGCTTTAGCGCATAACGTTGCAAGTTTTCGGCAATACGGCGAAACGCTTCGCTCTCCTGGAGCAGTATGCGTTTCGCGGTCGTCGTATTCGACAACACGTGCAGCAGACCCTCGAGATGAGTCAGGCACACACTCTTTCGGGGGGTTCCTTCGCCATTGGATTCGCTCTGAAAAGCCTCTGCGATTTCCCAGATCGCAGTTTTCTCCGCCTCCACGGCTTTCTGGCAGGCGGGACAGCTTTCGCCTGCGGGCAAGGGCGGGCCCGCGACCCCGTTCGATCCATGTTTCGAAGCGCGACCTTCCGCAAGATCCCGCAAATCCTCACTGAAGCGGAAGAGCACCTGCGGATACGCGCTGCAAATTCCCTGTGGAGACGCGAGATTTGCATACTGCCACGTATTCATCGCACAAAAACCACCTGCGTCTGCATGGCGCTGCTGTACCTCAGCCGAAATAGAGAGCTCGTATTGGTAGGTTCTAAAGAAATTGAAGACTGCGTCGACAATGCGATCGCAGACCATGCAGCTCACCCTCAACAACGAATCCGGTGATTGCGCCGGTGCGACGTGTTCCCGCGTCCCACGGCCGCGCCTTTTGTCCATTACCGCATCGCGCTCGATTTCGGCGCGGAGTGTTGTGATACGGCCGAGCAAATCATGCCTCTCCGGAACGCTGCTTGCGGCAATCATTTCCGCCGCTCGGTCGCAGGCCTGCAGGAGAAGATCCTCGTGCTTGTGGGAAGTCAGATACGCAATCAAGTCCTCTTGCAAGGGAAGCAAGCCGCTTCCGTCCAGCTTGGCCGCGTCTGTCGCCATTCTCGCCGTCAGCGCGTCGCGGGCCGAAACCGCATAGACTCGCACGTCTCCTTCGCCCAGCTCTTCCTGCGCCTTAGACTTCACAAAATCGATGACGCCCGCTCTCTCGTCCTCAGGCACCAAGTCCATCTTGTTCACCACAACAAACAACTGGCGCACTGCAGACCGACACTGACGCAGATACCCCAACTCTCCGGCGGTCAGAGGCGCGTCACAACTTGTCACGAATACGATGGCATCGGCATTCGGGAGAAAGCTCAAGGTTGTCGCGGTGTTCTCGCGGATCGCCGAGCCGAGACCCGGCGTGTCCACCAGAAAAAATCCACGCTGCAAAATTTCGACCGGAACCTGTACTTCCGCCATCTCGATCCTTTTGCGATTGCCGGGATTCGTCCGTTCGGTAATGAAATTCGAGAGTTCATCGATCTTGATTTGGCTTGTCAGATTGCTCCCGGTGAAATGCAGAATGACGCGCTCCCGGCTTCCGTAGCTTACGGCAGTAATCGCAGACGTGACGGGTACGATACCCGACGGCAGATAATCCCTGCCGAGAATCGCATTCATCAGCGTGCTTTTCCCGCGGCTGAACTTTCCCACCACTGTGAGATAAAAACGATCTTCCGCCAGCTTGTGCGTCAGATCCTCGACGAAACGTTTCAGCGATTCTTGCTTCGCATGATACGCTGCCCCGTTTACTTCGCGGAGAATTTGCGCCACCGCGTGCTTGTACCGTTCGAATTCGGAGAGGACGGTGTGCCCTTCGCGCGGGGAGGCCGTCTCACCTAACTCATTTGGCGTCGGTTCTGAACCCATGGCCTTCCATTCCTTCCGGTGAATCCGCTGCCGTCGATTGCAGATAAACCAAGATGCGCAGCACGGGATCAGAAAGCGCTTCGCCTTGTGCCAGCCGCCGGCGCCCAACGACTTCTTTCGCGATCACATCCCGGACCGAGGAATAGTTCCTGTGCAGGCAGTCCTGAATCTGCATCTGCAAGAACCACTGCGCTTGGCCCAACGAGCGGATGAGAAACCTCGCCGCCTGCTGCTTCTCTTCTAGCGGCGATGTATTGACGGCAATCAGCGCTGTCGTAAGAGCAACCGGGACGTCTTTGTCGTGAAGTAAATCCTGCAGTTTGCCCCAATCCTGTTGCGTGAGAGACATCTCCGCGAGAATCTTGAGGACCGAGCGGCGTCGCTGCCTCTCGGATGTCTTCTCTTCACCTTCGTTGCTTTCCCGGTGCGCCGCGCACAAGAGAAGTGGTTTCATTTTCTCCGCGACCACGCGAAGTGCCTCCTCTGCCGTGGGCCTGCACACGTCGTCCTCAAGCGCACGAATGAGCTGCGCTGCACTTTCCTCCCGTTCGAACTTACCCAAGGCTTCGATGACGCCAGACAACATCCTCTTTTGCGCATAATCCTTCAAAAACAAGTAAACGTTGTCCGTGCGCCATTTGGAGAGCGCCCTCGCCGCCGTGTTCTCGACCGCTTCCTCCCCAAATCGCGCCACGGCATCTGGAATCTCCCTCTTCTGCGACAAGTATTCGAGCAAGACTTCCTTCGCCCCAAGCTGCGCCAGCGCTTCCACGGCCCTCTGACGTGGCTGGAAAATACCCTGCGGTTGCCCCTCCAAGAGATACTCGCGGAGAGGCGGGATAGCGCGCGCGCCGCAGCCCACCAGCAGCGAAACCGTCAGGTCCCCGCCCTGGAGGGACTGCAGATCACCGACGAAGGAGCGGATCTCCTCGTCCGTGTAGTCCCAGCCAGGGGTGAGGGCGTTTGGGTCCTTCGCATTCATAACTTGCTTAAGTCGCTCGGGTGCGGGCCTATGGGCGACGGTATGCGGAGCGCCCTGCGTACACGGCACGCTGTCCAAGCTCCTTTTCAATCTCCATGAGCCGGTTGTACTTCGCGACGCGCTCGCCGCGGCACACGGAACCCGTCTTGATTTGTCCGGCTCCGGTGGCTACGGTCAGGTCCGCAATCGTGGTGTCATCCGTTTCGCCCGATCGATGCGAGACCACCGAGGTGTAGCCGTGCTGGTTCGCCAGTTCGATGCAGGCCAAGGTCTCGGCGAGCGTTCCGATCTGGTTGAGCTTGATGAGGATCGAGTTGGCGACCTTCTTCTTGATCCCTTCGCTGAAGATACTCGTATTGGTAACGAAGATATCGTCCCCGACCAATTGAATCTTTTCCCCGAGTTGCGCGGTGAGTTTTTGCCAACCCGCCCAGTCGTCTTCTGCCAAACCGTCTTCGAGCGACAGGATGGCCGGATACTTTTGGATCCATTCCGCCCACAAAGCGATCATCTCGTCGGAACTCTTCCGTTCGCCGCTCGACTTGTGAAACACATAGACACCATTCTCGTAAAACTCGCTCGCGGCCGGATCAAGGTGAATCGCGACCTCCGATCCTGGCTTGTATCCCGCCTTCTGGATCGCACTTAGAAGCAGTTCCATTGCCTCCTCGTTCGACCGCAACTTGGGTGCGAACCCACCTTCGTCCCCGACCGATGTCGAGTAGCCGGTCTTGTGCAGCAGACCTTTCAATGCGTGAAACGTCTCCGCACTTGCCCGCAATGCTTCAGAGAAGGAAGGCGCGCCGATCGGCGCGACCATGAATTCCTGAAAGTCGACGTTGTTGTCCGCGTGCTTCCCTCCATTCAAGACGTTCAACTGGGGCAGTGGCAGGATGTAACGTTCGCGTTCCTCCAAGTGCTGGTAAAACGGCAGTCCTCTCTCCTTCGCTCTTGCCCTCGCGAACGCAAGGGACACACCCAGAATGGCGTTCGCCCCAAGCTTGGCCTTGTTGGGTGTGCCGTCGAGTTCGATCAGCGCCGTGTCCAAGGCTTTCTGCTCGGTGAAATCGCGCTTCAGGACGGCAGGCGCTATTACCTCGCGCACATTTGTGATCGCCTTCAGCACGCCCTTTCCGCCATAACGCTTCGAATCACCATCGCGAAGTTCCACGGCCTCCCGTTTGCCCGTGGATGCACCCGACGGAATCTTGGCTACGCCGACCGCACCGCCCTCAACCCTGGCCATCACTTGAATTGTCGGGTTACCGCGAGAATCGAGAATTTCTATCGCATCAATTTTCACTATTTTAGACATGTGACCTATCTTTGTTTAGTTTCGGAGCGATTCCCGTTTCGAGCACGTCAATCAGTAATTTCTGCTCGCCAGTGCCGATTGGCATCGAGCGCATGCGTTCCACCGTTCTCTCGACGGGGTATTTGTAGCCATGGAGCGTGACAGAACCGTTCTCCCAGATCGCGTAGGTCGGATCAGGCTTTCCCATCTTCGGCTGCCCAATGCTTCCGGGATTCACAACCAACTGCTCTCCTTCGCGAAGAGAAAACTGGACGTGCGTATGCCCGACAAACAGAAAATCTGTTCCTGCCACCGCCAGTTCTTCCCTCCACTTCCCGGCACCTCCGCCGCAGTATGTGTATAACGGATCGGACGGCACTGCGTGGCAGAGATAGAAGGTCCAACGGCCTCGCCGCACCCAGCGGTAGTGCGGGAGGTCCGCAAGATACTCTTTGTGTTTGTCGCTCAACACTGAGGCTGTGTATCTCCGGGTTTCCTCGGCTGCTCGCCGAAATGCCGGTGAACACAGCGGATCGCGGTCAAAAGCCACCGCATCGTCATGATTCCCGCGTACGACCAATGTCGCCCTCTCGCGGACGAATTCGATCACCTCGGCTGGCTGTGGTCCGTAATTCACGAGGTCTCCCAGCACCCACAGCTCGTCGTAGGCTTCGGGCAGCGCTTTCAGCGCCTCGTAATTCCCGTGAATGTCCGAAACGATGATAATCTTCGGTGGTTCACCGGGCCGGCGCCGTCTACCCTTCAACAGAACTTCGTTGCTGTTTCCCTTTACTGGCCAATTCCCCATAGCCCCGTTCACTCCCAGATGTCCGCTCTGACCAGAAGTCTATTTCTGAAGGCTTGCCATATGCATGTTCCCCGTGCGTTGCTCCGGCAACGATCCAGTTCGCAAGAGCTCGACCAAATCTTCTTTGACAGTCTGCCGTATAGGCATGTTTCCCACTTTCGCGATCGTTGTGCCGGCCTCATAGACCGTAGAACGCAGACTGATCCTTCCGTCTTCCCAGACCGCAAAGCACGCCAAATTGTTTCGATTCTTGGGCTGTCCGAGGCTGCCCGGGTTGACCAACAGGCAATCGCCGACCTTTTTCATAAACTGCACGTGCGAGTGGCCCACGAGAAGAATCTCAGCTGGCGTGCGGACGCACTCTTCTTTCCATCCCTCCGATTCCGGCGGCCCGTATCCATAGAGCGGATCGGACGGCATCGCGTGGCACAACCAGAAACGTGTGTGACCAAGCTGGAGTTGCATCTGAAGAGGCAGTTCGCGCAGGAAAGCGTAGTCGCGTCCTGTGAGTCTCGCACGTGTGAATTCTCCCGACGCCGTGGCAAGTTCCCGGAACCGCCCCGCGCACCGTGGGTCATCGTCGTGGCCAAGAAACTGATCGTGATCCCCGCGAACCACATGCTTTGCGCGCGACCGGACGAAATCCACGACTTCTGCGGGATTCGGGCCGTAATTGACAAGATCGCCAAGAACCCATAGCTGGTCGTACTCTCGCGGAAGGACCGCTAACGCTTCAAGGTTTGCATGGAGGTCGGAAATGATGACAACTTTCATGGCCTTAGCCCACTCGTTCTGACTTTCCTCCGCAGAACCTCTTCTCCAACTCAGAAACGAATGGAGAAGCTAGCGCAGACATGCTATCGGACGATCATCACCGGGCAATGCGCGTGGCGCAGAACTTTGTCGGAAGTCGATCCAATCTTGAACACCTTGAATCCGGAGACGCCGCGGTGACCGAGAATAACGAGATCCACCTTTTCCGTTTCCGCACGATGAATAATTTGCTCCGTTGGATGACCCACCACGATCGCAGTCTCAATCTCCACTTCCTCTTCCTTAGCGCGCTCCCGGATCTGTTTGAAACCTTCCTCGAAGTGCTCCCGTGCGTCATCAAGCATCGCTTCCAACTCAACGCGAGTTGCTGGCTCGGGAGGCCGCGCGACAGCGAAAACGAGAAGTTTCGCATCGGAACAATGCGCTAGATTCAATGCGACACTCACGGCGTGTTCCGAGTATTTCGAACCATCGTAACCCACGAGAATCTTCTTAAAGATCGAATCGCATCTTCGGTGAGGCATAAACCCTCCTTAGTCCGCCTGAGCGGTCCTGATTTCAACTACGGGTGATCCCTTGTCATCTCGCGGCAACAAGTGTCTCGGCAGGAACCACGCATTGGCGATCACCGTGGGAACAACGGCGCTCCCGATCACGGTTGCCACCAAATAGGAGTATTGAGCTCCCGTGATAATTCCGTGGCTCAGTCCGAAGAGAGCGGAAATTGTTCCAAAGGTGAGGCCGGTAGACATCATCAAGGTATAATACAGTCCCTCACCCTTTCTATATTTGAACGCTCTCACCGCAGGAAAAAGAGGAATAAACTTCGATCCCATCTTGGCCAAAAGAAGTACCACAAACGCCAACGGAGCAGCAATGAGTGCCGGAATGGATACAAAAGAGCCCGCCCTAATGAAATAGAAAGGCGTGAGCAAACCAAAGGTCAGAGTGCGAAGTCGGCGCACCAGGACGTGATCTTTCCCGACCGTCCCCGCCAGCACCATTCCAATGATATAGGCCGGCAGCACCGCCTCGCTTCCCGCCCAGACCGCGAGACCGCCCAGGGCGAAAAGTAAGAAGAGCAGATACTTGGCCTCGAGTTCGGAAACACGCCCTCCGTAAAGACGGAAAAACCAAGGCGTCAGAAACGGCAAAATGATGAACGCGGCCCCGCCCCCCATGACGAAAATCAACGTCTTGATCGTAAAGGGAGAAAAAATCAACCCCAACGCGATAACGGTCCCCAGGTCGTTCACAAAACACGCTGCTAGAATTGCCTTCCCGAATTCGGTTTTGTTGAAGCCGAGTTCCAACATTACCGCGTAAACGACGGCAACTGAGGTTGTCGAGAGCGCCACACCGGCTAGCAGGCTGGGCTGACGGCTCCAGCCGAGCACGTAGTGGGCGATGGCCGCGCATCCGAAGAAAGGCCCGAAGAAACCCACAAGACCCACAACGAGGGCTTCTTTCCATTTCGTGCGGAATACCGTCGGGTCAAGTTCGGCTCCCGCAAGAAAGGTGAGGACAATCGCGCCGGTTCCCGCGAGGAAGGTGATCCATCCGGTGCTCGAACCCATCCCACCCTTCATGAAAAATGCACCAACGATAAGCTGGGCTACAGTTCCAACCACGATTTCCGATAGCGCCGTGGAGATCTTAAACCAGATGGCCAGCAGTGTTGCGATGAGCGCCAGACCCACCCACACGGAAGCCAAGACCCAGACGTTCTCCATGAGTTACGTCACTCCAGATTGTCAGGATTCTTGCCAGGTGACATGCCTCCGTGACAAGAGTCCTTGTCAGGAGTCATCATCTGCCCCGGCAAAAGGTGGGACAGCGGTTATCGGCGAACTCCCTCGCCAATTCCGATTTTAGCAGCAGACAACAGGATGTCAATGGAACCTGCCCAAAAGGCTACTCAAAGGACCTTGCGACGCATTCTTCCCCCGCCCAATATTCGGTCCATTTTGCTCGGTTTCAACATCGAGATCCGAGCGTAAATGACACTTCTGGATGCAAGGATTGATTCTCCTTCTCGCTTGTCGGATAATTCTGGTGATCCGGTGTTGGAGTTCCACCGCTAACCGCCCTTCCGGGGAAGATGACTCCTACAAGAGAGCTTTTTCTTGCCGGGAGGTTCGTCTGCACTTTTTCCCAAACGCCAGAGAAAAGTCTCATTCGCCTTCGGCACGCTACGAATCGTTCCTGACCGGAACTTTTGCAGCCTTGCCAGGCTTACGTACCTCGACGCCGCTAGTATCGGGCATTGTGAATCGGAAAGCTGGAGGAGCTCGGAATGAGTGTCATCAACTTCATTGAAAAACACCGGGACCAACACCTCGAAGAGCTGAAGGAATTTCTCCGGATTCCCAGCATCAGCACCAGCAGCCAGCACAAGCCCGATGTCGATCGCGCCGCCCACTGGGTCGCCGACCACCTTCGCAATGCCGGCATGCAGAAAGTGGAAGTTGTTCCCACTCCCTTGCATCCGCTGGTCTACGCCGAATCACCGCGGCTACCCGGCAAACCCACCGTGCTCGTCTACAGCCACTACGACGTGCAGCCCCCGGAACCTCTCGAGCTCTGGACCTCGCCCGCTTTCGAACCCACCGTCCGCGGCGGCAACCTCTATGGCCGCGGCACAGCCGACGACAAGGGGCAGGTGCATATCCACCTGAAAGCACTGGAAGCGCTGCAAACCCAGCACGGCAAGCTGCCCGTCAACGTGAAGATCCTCATCGAAGGGGAAGAGGAAGTCGGCGGCACGAATCTCTGGGATTTCGTGCGCAACAACCGGGAGCGTCTCCAATCGGATGCGCTGGTGATTTCCGACACCAGCATGCTCGCCCCTGGAGTCCCGTCCATCACCTACGGCCTTCGCGGTTTGAACTACTACCAAGTGGAGATCACCGGCCCTTCGCAGGATCTGCACTCCGGGTTGTTCGGAGGAGCCGTTCCCAATCCACTCACCATTCTCTCGCGCACGATCGCGCAACTGCATGACAGGAATCTCCGGGTCAGCATCCCCCGCTTCTACGATGACGTCGCTCGGCTCTCTCCCTCCGAACGCAAAGCCCTCAAAGCGCTGCCGTGGAACGAAGCGGAATTTCGCAAGACCGTCGGAGCGCCCGGACTCGCGGGAGAAAAGGGCTATTCCATTCTGGAACAGCTTTGGTGCCGCCCCACGTTCGAATTGAACGGAATCTGGGGCGGCTACATGGCAGAGGGAGCGAAAACGGTCATTCCCTCGAAGGCTCACGCGAAATTCTCGACGCGCCTGGTCCCTCATCAGGACCCACAGAAGATTGCCGCACTCGTCGAGAAGTACTTCCGCAAACTGCTCCCAAAATCCGTCACCTGCCAGTTTGAAGTGCTGAGTACCGGCAAACCGTGGCTGGCCCCCTACACTCATCCCATCTTCCGGGCCGCTGCCGACGCGCTGGAGCAAGGATTCGGCCGCAAGGCGGTCTTCATCCGCGAAGGCGGCTCCATCCCCATCGCCTCCGAAATGAGCGACATCTTTCACATTCCCTGCGTGCTCATGGGTTTCGGGTTGCCGGACGAAAACGCGCACGCGCCGGATGAACACATTTCTCTAGAAAACTATTTCGGTGGGATCAAATCCGCAGCTTTGTTCTACGAACGCCTGGCTACTCTTTAGAAGTCATTCGATATGACTTTTCAAAGCATACTATTTGAAGGCCCTGACGACGGCACAAAAAGAGAGACACGCGAGGCGCCTGCCTTTTTTGGTGATCTAAATCTGGATCAAATCATCGGCGCCATCACGGCCGACTGGAAGGACTACGACCTCGCGCCGTTCTATTACACCCGGCTGCAGGATCTCGACGCGATTGCGTATCGTCAGGAGGTCATGCAGGATTTCCAAGACAAGAATCTGATGCAAGCGGTCAAATCGTTCTCCGGACAGGTGTGCGCGATGCGCGAGCGTCTCGCTCAGAGGGAGAAGCTCTACTACAACTACGCCATGGAACGATGTTTCGTGGGCGCAGTCGAAATCTATTGCGAGGCCGTCGAGCGCCTTTCGCAGAGTCTCTGTGCTCTCGACGTAAAATCGCGAGGCCTGCGCGCGTTCCGCGAATACTTGAACGAGTATGTCGCATCGGTTTCCTTCCGCAACCTTGCCACTGAAGCTGGCAAGCTGAAGTCGGATTTGTCCGCCATCCGGTACGGCCTGCTTATCAAAGACGGCAGCGTTACGGTTCGCCACTACGACGGGGAGATCGACTACAGCGCCATGATCGAAGAAACCTTCGAGAAATTCAGGCGCGGCGCAGCGAACGACCATTGGGTCGAGCTCCGAACATTGACGGGCATGAACCATATCGAAGCACAAATGCTGGATCGGGTGGCGATACTGTATCCAGACACGTTCCGCGCTCTCGACGCCTTTTGCGCGGCGCACCCGGAGTATCTTGACGAAAAGATCGCGCGGTTCGACCGCGAGATCCAGTTTTACGTTGCCTACCTCACGTATATTGAAAAATTCCGGAGCGCCGGCCTGAGCTTCTGCCAACCGCAGCTGTCGCAAACGGCTAAGGAGGTCAGCGGCCGCAAGGCCTTCGACCTGGCGCTTGCGGACAAGCTCATGCACGAAAGGGCTACCGTCGTCCCCAACGATTTCTTTCTGGCTGGCCCGGAGCGCATCTTCGTCGTTTCCGGTCCGAACCAGGGCGGCAAGACGACGTTTGCCCGCATGTTCGGCCAGTTGCATTATCTGGCCAGTCTGGGTTTTCCGGTCCCGGGCGAGGAAGCTCGCCTCTTTCTCTTCGACCACCTCTTCACGCACTTCGAACGGGAAGAGGACATCACCAATCTCCGCGGCAAGCTGCACGATGATCTCGTTCGGATCCGCCAGATACTTGACGAGGCAACAACGAACAGTCTCATCGTTATGAACGAGATGTTCTCTTCGACAACGCTTAAGGACGCGGTCTATCTGAGCAAGAAGGTGATGGCAAGAATCTCCGCGTTGGACCTGCTCGGCGTCTATGTGACCTTCCTGGATGAACTGGCGTCCTTCAACGAAAAAACGGTTAGCTTCGTCGCCACCGTCGATCCGGACAATCCGGCGGTTCGAACCTACAAATTGGAGCGAAGGTCGGCCGACGGACTCGCCTATGCGCTTGCGATTGCCCAGAAGTATCGTGTGACGTACGACTGGCTGAAGGAGCGAATCAAGGCATGAGAGCGCTCTTGATGTATCCGGATCGGGATTTCGACCCACATCAATTGCTGTGGGACGTGATGTACCCCCATAGACAAGTCGATCAGCTACAGCAATTGCCGCCTCACGAGCGGGCTCTGATCCAGGATCTGGAATTGGATACGCTTCTACACGCCATGGCAGGCGATGACAAGTTTCTGTTCGACGTGGCACGGAAGGCCCTTCTCTCTGGGCTGCGGAACGATGTCGACACGATCCTGTACCGGCAGGAGATCGTGAAGGATTGCTTGAAGAACCCGGCGGCGGTCAGGGAACTCTACGACCTCACCGTAGAGACGATCGAAGGAACAAGGAATCATCAGTGGGGCATCTCCAGCCACTTCCCCTCCTCGATGCTATACAGCTCCATCGACTTGCTGGAGTCGGTGTCGGGTATGCTCAGGAAGCTTAGGGATATCGCCGAAAAGGAGGCTGGCCGATTCGAGTCGGAGGCCTTCACCACGCTGTTCGCCGTGCTCCAGAAGGAATTGGGCGACGAGTACTTGGCCCGTATCCAGAATCATCTGACGGAATTGAAGTTCCGTAAGGGCGTTTTGCTGAGCACAGAACTGGGCGAGTACAACGAAAGCACCAACTACGTGCTGCGCCAGTCCCGCGACAAGGAGCCGAACTGGCTCCAGCGGATCCTTGGCAAACGGCCCCCTGGCTACACCTTCCATCTCGCCGAGCGCGACCAGGCCGGGGCGGAGATTCTATCGAACATGCGCCAGCGGGGGATCAGCCGGGTTGCGATTGCGCTCGCCCAATCCGCCGATCACGTCCTGAGCTTCTTCAAGATGCTGCGAACCGAGCTCGCCTTCTATGTCGGCTGTATGAATCTGCACGCTCGGCTGGCAGGCAAGGAAGAGCCGGTATGTTTTCCTACGCCGACGCCCGCGGGCGAACGCAAGCACCGCTTCAGCGGACTATACGACGTTTGCCTGTCGCTCCACGTGGAGCCCAAACTGGTGGGCAATGCGGCCGACGCCGACGGCAAGAGCCTCACCATCGTCACCGGCGCCAATCAGGGTGGAAAGTCGAGCTTCCTTCGCAGCCTCGGTCTGGCGCAGTTGATGATGCAATGCGGTATGTTCGTCGGGGCCGAGGCCTTCGAGGCCGAACTCTGCCCTGCCTTGTTTACTCACTACAAGCGGGAAGAGGACGCGACGATGAAGAGTGGGAAGTTCGATGAGGAGCTCGCCAGAATGAGCGAGATCATCGACCACATCGCGCCGAACTCGATTTTGCTCTTCAACGAATCCTTTGCCGCGACGAACGAGCGCGAGGGGTCCGAGATCGCGAGACAAATCGTCTGCGCCTTGCTCGAGAAGCGCGTCAAGATCTTCTACGTGACGCATCTGTACGAATTCGCAAGTCGATTCTTCGACAGAAAGACCGAGGATGCCCTTTTCCTACGCGCCGAAAGAAAAGCCGACGGGACGCGAACCTTCAGGCTGCTCGAAGGCGAGCCGTTGGAGACCGCTTATGGCGAAGATTTGTATCGCCAGATACTAGACGTGAATGGACAATTCCAGGATAGACAACCCAACGGCCCGAGTTCGGCCACTACGGGCTAGGTCGTTCCGCTCACCGGCCTACTCACCATCGCCGAGGTCAGTGAGCCGCTCGGCTTCCACGAGGTCACGCTCAGGAATTGTGCCCGCGCCGGTACCCTGTCAGTTCCACAAGACTAGCAAGCTAGCGATTAGGGCTAACGGCATCGCGATGATGCCGATTTTGAAGAATTCCCACGCAGTGATCTCAACCTTTTCACGCCGCAGAGCAATGAGCCAGAGAATCGTCGCGAGCGAACCCGTCACCGAAAGATTGGGACCCAGATCGACTCCGATCAGGATCGCATGCGCCACAACGCTTGTTTCTTGCGCGTGCCGGATCGCGGCACCACTCATCAGGCCAACAGGCAAATTATTCATTCCATTCGAGAGTAATGCTACCACAAGAGCTGCTGTTCCTTTGGCTACCCAGGTAGTGGTTTCCGCAAGTGCCCGCAGTCCCGTGAGTCCTAAGCGCAGGAGACCCGCATTGTGCAAGGCTTCCACGATGACAAAGAGTCCAGCCACCAATGGCAGCATGGACCAGGACACGCCCTTCGCGACCTTCAGCGGAATGCTTCGGTTTCGCCACGCCACGACAGCCATCGCGAAGACGGCTGCGCAGCAAGTCGGCGCACCCAGCGGAAGCCCCAGGGCTGAGGACGAGAGGAGTGCTACTGCCGCAAGGGCGAGTCCCGCAAGAGCGAGTTTTCCTTCCGTCGAAAGCAATACCCGCTTCACTTCGCCCCGCATTTCTTCACGGAGTTCTTTGCGTAAAACCCATCGCAAGCATAGGAACGTGAGCAGAATGGCAGCCACAGAAGGAAGAAGGAAAATGCGCAACCACATCCCAAGCGGCGGCATGTGTTGGTTAAAGACGACAAGGTTGGCTGGATTAGAAATTGGAAAAACAAAACTCGCCGCATTCGCAATGAACGCACAAGCCAACAGGTATGGTTTGGGGTCAACCTTAGCCCTGCGGACCACGGCGAGGACGGCGGGAGTCAGAACTACTGCCGTCGCATCGTTCGAAAGAAGTGCGGTCACGAGCGTACCAACCAAATAGATCAGGGCAAACAATCGCCCTGGCGAGTTTCTTGCATGCTGTGCCGCCACATCGGCGACCCATTCGAAGACTCCTTCCTCCCGCGCCAATTCAGCGAGAATCATCATCCCCGTCAGGAAAAGGTAGACATCCAATCCTTCGTATACGGCATGGGCTGCCTGGGGCACCGAAATCAATCGGGTAAGGACAAGGAGAATTCCTCCTCCACAAACCCAATACGCCTCGGCAATCCGTCGCGGACGCAAGAGCATGCAAAGGATGCTGGCAAGAGAAATTGTCCAAATCAGGGCCGTAGAGACGTGAGCAATCTGCATTGAATCGGACTCGTTCCTGACTATGCGTTCAACCGAAGCTTGAGAACGGGGAGTCGTGTTCGCATGTATCTCATTGCCCTAGCCTGGAAAATTCATGATTTTAGAGGCACGAAAGGCCTCGCCATGGTACAAAACCGTTGTCTGTGCGGGTTTGAGACCAAAAGTGAGGCCTTCGCTTGACCGAACATACCACAACAGAG
>Ga0182011_10001410_pt1 | contig 21036 bp, 19 predicted proteins | sample 711E1DmetaG_FD_120481 | JGI IMG/M metagenome (GOLD analysis project Ga0182011, IMG submission 120481) | Permafrost microbial communities from Stordalen Mire, Sweden - 711E1D metaG | ecosystem: Environmental > Terrestrial > Soil > Wetlands > Permafrost | place: Sweden: Stordalen | collected... | reverse complement strand
CACCTGAAATATAGCCGACCACCAGCACCTCCAATCACCGGGTGCGGAAATGTTTCGGCAACCAAGCGCGATGCGGACAATCCGCCGGAACGATTAACATGACGCCTGCTGAGTCGACAAACTCCATACCTGCCACTCCTCGACCGGCCAGGTTCTCACTGGCGGCAATGCCCTAAGCCGTATCCGGTGGGCGTTAGGAAAAATAGGCGGTTCTCCGGTTGGAACTGCTCGAACGCTGCATCAAGGATGTTCATTGGAGCGAAACCCGGCTGGCAGCGCCCGGGTGCTCAATGCTTATTCTTGTCGTTGCTTTCGCGCTGGGGCGCCGGACGAGATTTGTTCGGAATCGACGGGATCGGACGCGGTGCCGCACGCTGGGCCGGGGCTGCGCGCTGAACCGGGGTTTGCGGTTCCGGAGTGCGACTCCGCTCCGGTGCGACTGCATCCCGGCGGCGGCTATCTTCCCCACGGCGGTCCCCGTCCGAGCGTCCGTTGGGTGGCGCCACAAAGTAGCCTCCTTCGACTTCGACCCTGCCGCTATCCCAGGGCCCGACGTAGCCGTAGTCGCCATAGACCGGCGTATAGCCAGGGCCTGACATCACGACGCCCTCGCATCCCCCAAAAATCAACGCGATCGCCGGGAGCGCGAGCAAAGTGAAAACACGTTTGGCGGCGGCCTTCATGGCTGCTCCTCGGGTTTGCCCGCTTCCTGCAATTGCACCAAACCGATAACGGCGCCCGTTGGGTCGGCGACCACTGCGCGCCAATATTCAGTCGGAACGTCGCTCGGCGCGACGAGGACTCGGCCACCGAGGCTGATCACTTTCGCCGCGGCCGCCTTCACGTCCTTAACTCGGATGAACAAAAGCCAGCCGGGCTTCGCCTGCGGTCGCGGGGGCAACGGCACCATGCCGGCGCGCGAATAACCGCCGCTGGCGAGGACAAACACGTTTGGGCGATCGCTGCGGGTGTCGGGCAAGATCTCCCAGCCGGCGACGGAGGCGCAAAAACGGCCTTCGGCAGCGGGATCGCTTGCGAAAAGCTGCGCCCAGACAAAATCACCGGTGTCCGACGCATATTCGCCCGGATCGCCGGAACTGGAGTGGAGCACGCCGAGTTCAGCACCTTCGGGATCGGCAAGAATCGCCTGCGTTCCGCGCCGCGGCAGATCCTTCGCGGGGAACAGCACGCGTCCGCCCGCGGCCGTCGCCGCCGCCAGCGCCTTGGCCACATCAGGCACGGACACATATCCCACCCAACGGCCGTGGACCGCTTCCGGCAGGCGCGAGGGCCGACGGGCGATGCCTGCGACGGGTTCGCCGCCGTTTGCCAATACGATGTACGGATGCGTGCCCGAAGTCGTCGTGCGCTCGATCATTGTCGCCTCCCATCCGAAGAGGCCGGTGTAAAACGCTTGCGCCGCCGCCGGATCGACGGTGAACAAATCCGCCCAGATGAACTTGCCCGGGAAGTGCTCCGCCGTGGGTGTCGTATCGCTCAGGGGCGGGAAATCGGCAGCGCCCGCCGTCGCGACGGCACCGCAAAGTATCAAGCCCAGGGCTTTCGCGGACATCGTTACCATACGCACAAATTGCCTCGGCTTATCCAAATACTCAACCAGCGAGACTCTGGGGTCTTATACTACCATACTGCGCCTATGCCAAGGTATTCCGAATCGCCGGAGTGACGTCATTCCTGGGCTATTCTGCCGCGCTCTGGCAGATGTCGATCTGGTACCGCCGTTCCTGGAGCACGACGATCAAAGCCACGGTGGACGGATTGGTCTACGCCGGGTTGACAACCGGGACGTTTGGCTGGCTCTGGCCGCGGTAGTTCCAGACAGCCAGACTAAGTGGCGCAGGCTTCCTAGTGCGATCACAGGATGACGCCAATACTCTATGCGCGTTAGGGATAACGCGCGCTACCGAAGACCCCTGTGCGCGTTGGGGACTACCGAGCCCCGGGCACGGCGGGGCGACATCAGACACCCGCGCTACCGGGCACAGATTGGGCAAGCCTCTCACCGGACGATCACTCTGCTGCCTCTGCTTCCTCCTGTAAAATCGTTAGGATTACCGCCTACTGCGCAGCCATGATGGTCGTGTAGCCGATGCGCGGAGTCGCGACGGGATGCCGCAGAGCAACGACGATGGAGGAAGGCAGCCCTTCCGTTCCAAACCGCGCCTTGAAAAAGGCGAACGGCGCGAAGTCTCCCGGGCCGAAATTAATAGCGTAGTTTCATGAATGCTTTTGGTATTTGGAGGATAGTGAGCGAATCCACCTTTTGCGAGCCACGTTCAGCCGGATTCATGTAGTTGACCGCCTCATGGCATGGGCAATCCTGCCGGAGTGGCATCCGCAGATTACACAGATTTACGCAGATTCAACAACCACGGAGCACACGGATTTACACGGATATCGAATGCGGGAATTCGTGGCTATTGGTGTGCATCCGTGGGTCAAACGAAAGCTCTGCAAAGACCAGGCTGAAAGCGGCGGGCTTTGAGCCGGGCGGCCGGGCTCGTTTGTGAATTTTGTGTGTTTCGAGGAGGAAATCCGACAGCCTGAGTCCGGATAAGCAAATCCGGCGAGGCTGGAACCTGCGAACTTCCGGATATGACCATTCCCGCGACCGGCGGTCGTCCGGCAGGATCCCCAAGGTGGCAAACCTGCGTCGGCAAACGTGTTGGAACTTTTCCCCGCGTCCGATGTAGTAAAGGTGGTGGATCCCAAGCCCCTTTCTTGACCCCGAACTAGTTTGTGCCATTACGCAACCTCGTGCCGCCGGAGCCCAAGAAACTCGGAACAATTCAACGATACGCCCATCAGAGCGGAGTGGAACGTATGTCCATGAAAGCCCAAGACGTCGCATTGGACCGGTTGCTGGTGGACCGTTTCAAGCAAGGAGATCAGTCTGCCTTCGAGCAGATGGTCACCCGCTATTGGGATCGGATCTATTCGATGGTCAACCAGCTCTTGCGCAACACCCAGGACGCGGAGGAGGTAACGCAGGACACGTTCATCAGGGCACACCGCGGGCTCGTTAATTTCCGGGGCGACTCGGCATTTTCAACGTGGCTTTACCAGATTGCCACCAACCTGGCGCGCAACCGCTACTGGTATTGGTGGCGGCGGCGGCGGGACCAGACGATCTCCTTTGACCAGCCGGTCGGAGCCGAGGGCGAAACCACGCTCGCGGAGATCTTTCCGGCGGAACTGGAGACGCCGGGGGACGCCACGGTTACCCAGGAATTTGTCAACCGGATCGCCGAGTGCATGGAAAAACTCAGCCCCAAGCACCGCGAGATCCTGGTTTTGCGCAATGTCAAGAGCCTGTCCTACGAGGAGGTTGCCGAGATTCTCCACATCAGCGTCGGCACGGTGAAGAGTCGAATTGCCCGGGCCCGGGAGAGCCTGCGGGCCAAAATGGGAGATGAATTCAAATGAAAGAATCAAAGTTTATCGAACTCCTTAACCTTTATATCGACCATCAGATTTCACCGGAGGAGGCGTCGTTGCTGGAAGAGGAGATCATGCAGGATCTGCGGCGACGAAAGATCTACGGCCAGTATTGCCGGATGCATCGCGCCTGCGCGGTGGCGCTTGAGCAGAACCGAGTCCGGAACGAAGTGGAGCGAACACCGGGACGGGTGGTGGCATTCGAGGCGCCCCGCCGCTCCCAGTGGGGGTATTACGCCGTCGGAGCGGCCGCCGCTGCGTGCGTGGCTCTCGTGGCAGTGCAGATTGCTTTCCACTCTGGCGCCAGAATTTCCACCTCCGCCGTGGCGACCGCACAGCCGGTGCCCGCGCTGGCAGGAGCGGCGTTGGCGTCTGACGTCAGCATCCCGGTCCATCTGGAAACGGCCGGGATGCATGCCCTGCCCATCACGGATGGATACATCGCTCAACGATTGCGTCTCGCCCCTTCGGTGAGCCGGAAGTCGTACCTTGCAGTTTCGGGCGCGGACTTCGCCCGGGTCTCCTTGCCCATGCTGGCCGCGCCTGCGCTTCAATCCACTCCTCGCCCGAGTATCGAGGATTTTGTCTTTGCTCACGATCCTGCGACTCCGGAGAACCCGAAGATTTTCCGCCCCCGGCAACCGGGCGACAGTCAGGAGGGGAACGCGCTGGAGTTCCAGCGTCAGTAGAGAGTTCAGCCCAGGGCTTTCTTGATCAACTGCTCGGTGGTGGCCGCCGGCCCCAGCGAAACCCAGGCTTGGCGGACCACCTTGTCGGCGTCCACCGCCTTGTAGCCCAGGGCCATGAGGGCCATCACCGCGTCCCGTTGGGCATTCGCGACCTCGCCTCCGGGGGCAGCCGCCGAAACCGACATCCCGGCGGAAGCGCCGGAGGCAGGGGCATAAAAGCCTTTGAGTTCAATCACCAGGCGCTCCGCCGTTTTTTTGCCGATGCCCGGACATTTGGCGAGGGTGGCCACATCGCCGGCGGCGATTGCACCCTGAAGCACCGGTAATGAGAGCCGGCTCATCACGCTGAGCGCCATCTTGGGGCCGACTCCGGTTACTTTTTCAATCAGGAGTCGGAAGAAGTCCCGCTCGGCGATCGTCGTAAAACCATAGAGCGTCTGGGAATCCTCGCGATAAACCACGTGCGTCTGGAGCCGCACGGTGTCGCCCGGCGCCGGCAGTTTCTCCGCCGTGGTCGTCGGGATGCACACCTCGTAGCCGAGACCATTGAGCTCCACGACGGCGAGGAGAGGCGAAACCATGGCCAGTTTCCCCTGGATGCTGGTGATCATCAGGCTCCGTCCCGCAGGCCCAAAACATCCTGCATGTCGTAAACCCCCGGCGGTTGCGCTACCACCCATTGGGCGGCGCGCAGGGCACCGCGGGCTAAGATCGCGCGGTCCGACGTCTTGTGAGTGAGCTCGAGCCGCTCGCCCAACGCCGCGAAGATGACCGTGTGGTCGCCCACCACGTCGCCGCCGCGCAGGGAATGGACGCCCACTTCACGCGACGAGCGCTCACCGGTGATGCCGTTGCGACCGTGCCGCACCGCCTGCGCCGTCAGCTTCCGCTCTTGCAGGATGATTTCGACCAGACGCGCCGCGGTGCCACTGGGAGCGTCTTTCTTGAAACGATGGTGCATCTCCACCACCTCGGCGTCGTAGCTCTCGTCGAGAAGATGGGCCGCGCGCTGGGTGAGATGGAACAAGAGGTTTACGCCGACGGAGAAATTGCCGGCCCAGACGCAGGGAACTTCTCCGGCGACCTCGAGCAAGCGCCGTTTCTCTTCCGGAGCATGGCCCGTCGTCCCGATGACGATGGGTTTGCGGTTCTTCACCGCCAGCTGCAGCAAGCCCGCCGTGGCGGCCGGCGTGCTGAAATCCACGATCACATCGCAAGTCTCGATGCTGGCGGGCATCGGGTCGCCCGCGTCAATGGCGAACCCGAGGCGGATTCCAGCCTCGGTTGCCGCCCGGGTCACGGCCTGGCCCATGCGGCCGCGAGCACCGTTGAGAAAAAGGGTGAGGGACATGGCGCAAGCAAGGTTACCGGGCAAAGGCCGCCAGCGCCTTTTTCAACGCAGCGAGGCTGGTGGCGCTGAGCTCCCAGAGCGGGAGGCGAACCTCCGGCGAACCGATGCGGCCGGCTTCCGCCAGGGCGGCTTTGATCGGGGTGGGATTCGTCTCGATGAACAGCGCCTTGAACAACGGGTAGAGCCGGCGGTGCAACCGGGCGGCGGCGGGATAATCTCCGGCGAGCGCCAGATGGGAGAGTTTGACCAGTTCGCGCGGCAGCAGATTGGAGGCAACGCTGATGATCCCCTCGGCGCCCACCGCCATGAAGGGCAGGGTCAGCGCGTCGTCGCCGCTGAGCACCACCAGATCGCGGCCCAAGGCGAGCTTCAGCTGGTCGACGCGATCGACCGAGCCGCCGGATTCCTTGATGTAGGAAACGTTCGGATACTTGGCCCGCAGGCGTTCCACCACCGGCACGCTGATCTCGACGCCACAACGGCTCGGAATGGAATAAAGAATGATCGGCCGGTCCGTGACCTCCGCGATCCGGGCGAAGTGGCGGTAGAGGCCCTCCTGGGTCGGGCGGTTGTAATAGGGAGTCACCACCAGCATGGCATCCGCCCCGGCTTCGTGCGCCGCTCGTGTCAGGTCGAGCGCTTCCACGGTGGAGTTGGAGCCCGTGCCGGCGACGACCGGCACGCGTTTCGCCGCCGTGTTGATCACGCAGCGCACCACGTCCATATGCTCTTCATGGGAAAGCGTCGCCGATTCGCCGGTCGAACCCGCCGGCACCAACCCGTCGATGCCGCATTTTATCTGAAAATTAACAAGGTCCTGAAGGTCGTCGTAAGCGACTTTTCCCTGTCGAAAAGGCGTCACGAGCGCAGTGAGAGTGCCGGTGAGGGGGCGCAGATTCATGTCGGAATGTAACGGTAGAATGAAGCCTTGCTGAACAAAGCAGACCCGCCTATAAAAAGTACATCCTTTTCTGCCGCCTTCAGCTTATCCCTCCATGGATCCTGTCGAACTCTTCAACGAAGTCCTGAAACTCGCCGTGGAAGCCGAAGCGAGCGACATTGTCGTCAAATCGAACAAGCCGGCGTATTTCCGGATCAGCGGGCGGCTCAAGCCCGTGGACATGGACCCGATCGAGGGCGGAATGGTGCGCGAATTCGTCAAGGCGACGGCCCCGCGCAATTTCCTCGCCGCCTGGGAACGCGACGCGCAGGTCGACTATGCGTACGCGGCGCCCGATATCGGCCGCTTTCGGGTCAACGGCTTCCAGCAGCGGGGCACGACCAGCGTCGTGTTTCGTTACGTCAAGAGCCGGCCACCCACGTTCGATCAATTGAACCTTGATGAAGACATCCTCATCCGGCTCGCCAAGGCGAAGGACGGGATCCTGCTGGTGTGCGGCGCCACCGGCTCGGGCAAGAGCTCCACGATGGCCGCCATGTTGAACTGGATCAACCAGAACCTCGACCGCCACATCATCACGATCGAAGATCCCATCGAGTTCACGTTCACGGATGACAAGTCGGTCTTCGAGCAGCGGGAAATCGGCGTCGATGTGACCGATTTTCCCCTGGCGGTCCGGGCCGTGCTGCGCCAGAATCCCGACATCATTCTGATCGGGGAGCTGCGCGACAAGGAGACCTTCGAAACCGCGATCTCCGCCGCTGAGACGGGCCACCTGGTCTTTTCAACGATGCATGCCGCGACCACCCAGCAGGCGCTGACCCGGCTGTTCGAGTTTTTCCCGCCGGAGCAAATGGCGCAGGCGCGCCGCCAGGTGGCGGGCGCCATTCGTGGGTTCATCTGCCAGAAGCTGATGCCCGCCCTCGAAGGCGGTGGGCGTTATGCCGCGCTCGAAATCCTGGTGGCCGACGCGACCGTCCGCAATCTGCTCCTGGAGGGCCATTTTGAGAAGATTCAGCAATTGCTGGATACGGGCGACGAATCCGGATCGAGATCGTTCAACCGGGACATTTACCGCCTGATCAAGGCCGCGAAGATCAGCAAGGCCGAGGGTCTGCGGTTCTCGCCGAATCCGGCGGCGCTCGACATGAATCTGAAAGGCATCTTCGTCACGTGAGCGGGCCGCGGTGATGCGGCGGCCCGATTGGCGAAGGCACCCCCCGGGCCAGGTCGCAGCCGGACCGGTCAACTTCCTCGGCCTCGCCGCGCGCAGTAGTGCACCGCCTTCACCGTTTCAGCCGAAGCGCATGAGTATTTCCCGCAGGAGGACTGCTTTTAAGGCTTGGTTTTTGGCGGACGGACCGGTTTAACGACCGCCTTTCCGCTATGTCACGTGCACTTCTTTTCGCCGGTCAAGGCGCCCAAAAAGTGGGGATGGGCAAGTCACTGTGCGCTGGTTCCGCCAGCGCCCGCGCGCTTTACGAGGAGGCGAACCGGGTGCTCGGATGGGATCTGGTCCGGATCTGTTTCGAGGGTCCCGACGCCGAGCTCACGCAAACGCGGGTCTGCCAGCCGGCGCTCTTTGTCCACGGTCTGGCGGTGCTCGCGATCATCCGTGACCGGGGCCTGCTGGGCGACGCGACGTTTGCGCTCGGGCTCAGTCTTGGGGAGATCACCGCCCTGACCGCCGCCGGCGTTTTCGACTTCGCCACCGGACTGCGCGTGGTGGCCGAGCGCGGCCGCCTGATGCAGCTGGCTTGTGAACAAAGCAGTGGCGCGATGGCCAGCATCATCGGCGAGGAACGCGGCAAGGTCGGCGAGCTCTGCCGCGAGTTCGGAGTCGAGATGGCCAATCTCAACTGTCCCGGTCAGATCGTCATCTCCGGGGAGAAGACCAGGATCAACGCGGCGGTCGCCGCGGGCCGGGATCGCGGCATGAGAAAAGTCATCCCGCTGAACGTGGCGGGAGCGTATCATAGCCGCCTGATGGAGCCGGCTCGGGCCGCGTTTGCCGCCTTTCTCGCCGGAATCACGTTTAACCGGCCCAACCTCACGGTGTTCACCAACACGACCGGGCGGGCGGTGGCCGAGCCCGAGGAGATTCGCACCGCGCTGGTGAAGCAGATCGTTTCTCCGGTGCTGTGGGAGGATTGCCTGCGCGCCGCCGCCGGCGCCGGCGCGACCGAGTTTTGGGAGCTCGGCCCGGGCGCGGTCCTGGCCGGCCTGGCGCGGCGCACCGACCGGTCCTGGCCGGTGCGGAGTTTCGCCGAGTGGACCGATTTCGCCGCTTGAAAGCGGCGGAGGGCAGCCTCACATTGGTTGTTTTCACCTGCCCCCGGAGCCTCTCGGCCGGGCGCCCTTGATCACTCTGCATGGACGTATCGCTCAAACGCAATTTCTGCATCATCGCCCACGTCGACCACGGCAAGACGACGCTGTCCGACCGGCTGCTCGAGTCCACCCATACCGTCACGCAGCGGGAGATGAAGGACCAGATGCTGGACTCGATGGATCTCGAGAAGGAGCGTGGCATCACGATCAAGATGCACCCGGTGACCATGAGCTATCCAGCCAAGGACGGCAAAACCTACCAGCTCAATCTGATGGATACGCCGGGCCACGTGGACTTTTCCTATGAAGTTTCCCGGTCGCTGGCGGCCTGCGAGGGCGCGCTTTTGTTGGTGGACGCGGCGCAGGGCGTCGAAGCCCAGACCGTGGCCAACGCGCACCTGGCGTTTGCGCAGAAGCTCAAGGTCATCCCGGTGATCAACAAAATCGACCTGCCCAGCGCCAACCTCGAGCTCTGTACGCGCCAGTTGGAGGATATTCTCACCATTCCCGCCGAGGAAGTGATCCTGGCCAGCGGGAAGTCGGGCATCGGCATCAGTGACATCCTCGAGGCGATTGTGGCGCGGGTGCCGCCGCCGCGCTGGGCGGACCACGCCGGCACGCGCATCCTCGTGTTCGACTCGAAGTACGATGCCTATCGCGGCGTCATTGCCTATGTCCGCGTTTTTTCGGGCACCATCAAGGCCGGCGACATGATGATGCTGATGAGCACGGGGCAGAAGGCCGAGGTGAAGGAGGTCGGGGCCTTTCATCCGAAGATGGAGCCCTGCGACGACTTGGGAGCCGGCGATGTGGGCTATATCGTCAGCACGATCAAGGCCACGGGGGACATCAAGATCGGGGACACGATCACCCATGCCATCCGGCCCGCCACGGAGATGCTGCCGGGCTACAAGGAGGTTCACCCGATGGTTTATTGCGGCCTGTACCCGCTGGAGACCCAGGACTACGAGAAGCTCAAGTCGGCCGTCGCCCGGCTGCGGCTGAATGACTCGGCGTTTGTCTTCCAGCCGGAAACTTCGGTCGCCCTGGGTTTTGGCTTCCGGTGCGGGTTTCTCGGCCTGCTGCACATGGAGATCATCCAGGAGCGCATCCGCCGCGAACATGACGTGGACATCATCTCCACGTATCCAAGCGTCGTCTACAAGGTGAAGGTCCATGGCGGCGAGACCTTCGAAGTCGACAATCCGGTCAATCTGCCCGATCCGTCCTCGATCCAGGCGATCTACGAGCCGACGATCACGGCGTCCATCCACATCCCCAATACCTGCCTGGGCGACGTCCTGAGCCTCGTGATGGAGAAGCGGGGCACGTGCGAGCACACGACCACGCTCGACACGACCCGCGTCATGTTGACATGCCTGCTGCCGCTCAACGAGATCCTCGTCGATTTCAACGACCGGTTGAAAAGCATGACCCGCGGTTATGGTTCCATGGACTACGAGTTGGGCGAGTATCGGGAATCCGATCTCGTGCGGATGGATATTCTCGTGAACGGCGAACCGGTGGATGCCTTTGCCGGCATCGTCCACCGGTCGAAGGCGGAAGGACAGGGGCGCTCGCTCTGTGAAAGGCTCGCCGAGATCATCCCGCCGCAGATGTTCAAGATCGCGGTTCAGGCCGCCATCGGAGGCAAGATCATTGCCCGGGGCAACGTCCGCGAAATGCGCAAGGACGTCACCGCGAAATGCTACGGCGGCGATATCTCGCGCAAGCGGAAGCTGCTGGACAAGCAGAAGGAGGGCAAAAAGAAGATGAAACAGATCGGCCGGGTCTCCATTCCGCCCGATGCCTTTATTCAAGTCCTCAAGAACAACAGCTAGCCCCAACCCACCGTGTTTGGATTTTTCTTCTCCACCGAACGCAAGATGCGGGACAATGCCGGCAACTGGCTGCAGCTCGCCGACAAGATCCTGCACTACCGGCGCGACCAGCTCACCGGGACGCAAGCGCAGGAACTGCGGCAGAAGACCGCGGATCTGCAGCTCAAACTCAAGCAGCGGGCTGATGCGGGAAAGCTGAAATTGGGGATCGAGTCGTTGGAAGGCCTGTTGCAGCAGGTCGGCGGAACCTTTTATCCGAAATCGGCGATGGTGGAGAACGTCGAGTTCTTCCTGGCGGCCGCGATCATCGTCCTGGGCATCCGCACGTACTTCGTGCAGCCCTTTAAGATTCCGACCAACTCGATGTGGCCAAGTTATTACGGGATGACGCCGCAGGTGTTCAAACAGCGCGCCGCGGAGCCGGGCGCCCTGGCGATGGGAGCCCGATTGCTGGCCTTCGGAGCGCGGCCGCACCGCCTGGATGCACCGGCGGACGGCGAGGTTCTGATCCCGGTCGGCGGGGCCGAAAGCCGCGGCGCGGTGCATAGCGACATCGTCACCGGTCAGTCGTGGTTGATCATTCCGACGAAGGTCCGCGAATACACGCTCCTGGTCGGTGATGAGCCGGTGACCGTGCGGGTTCCGTTGGATTTCGATTTCGATTGGTTGGTGTCCGAGGCCTTTTTCTCGCGGGGCGAGGGCTACAGTCCGGAGGGATTTCATGCGGAGCTGCGGCGCAGGGTGAACACCGGCGAATTCGAGGTGCACGTGGTCAACGGAGAGACCCTCCGTTGCATCCGCACGGGCCGCCGCGTGCGGGCGGGGGACCGGGTGCTGTCCTTCGATGTGCTGACCGGAGACCAGCTTTTTGTGGACCGCTTCAGCTATCACTTTGTACGGCCGCCGGTCGGGAGCGGATTTGTTTTTCGCACGGGAAACATCCCCGGGATCGCTGATACCTACGGTGACCAGTATTATGTCAAACGCCTGGCGGGTGCGCCGGGCGACACGCTGGAAATCAAGAATTACCGGCTGTATCGCAATGGCGGCCCGATCACGGGCGCCGCGGCTTTCGAGAAGAATGCCCTCCGGCAGGGCGACTACGTCGGTTATCGCAACATTGGCGATCTTGCGACGGGCAAGACCATGACGGTTCCATCCCGATCGTTCCTCGCCTTGGGTGACAATTCGGCTAATAGCGCGGATGGACGCTATTGGGGCTACGTCCCGGAAAAGGATGTCATCGGACGGCCGCTGTTCATCTATTATCCATTTTCCGGGCGGTGGGGTCCGGTGCGGTAGAGGCAGTCAGCCGGCGTGGGCTTTAGGCTGGTCGGGCGCGCGAAGATGAACCGACAGGAACCGTCCGTGGCGTCCCAGCGCCGCCAGGGCTGTTTGACGCACAATAGTTATTATGTCTAATCGAACGCCCTGCCCATTTTCGTTCTTTCCCTCTCGGGGACATGTTGAGCGACTCCAAAGCTTATCCGACGAATCAATCATCAAAGCGGCTTGGTCGGCGCGGATTCCTTTTTTGGCGCAGCCTCGCCCGGCACCTTGACGAGGGTGTCGCTGACCACCAACTCATTGATCGAATCGCTCCGGCACGCGAGACGATTCCGGATTTTCCGATCGGGCGCTGCCCCGCTCGTTGCCCCGGGCCGTGCGCACATCCAGCTCGCCCACGGCGTCGATCATGAAATGCACGAAAAAGTTCAAGAATCCGTGCCAACAGAATCCTACGCGATCAACACCGCCGCGGGGTCCCTGATGCCAGCGTCGAGCGTGGCGAGCTTGGCGCCGTTTGCCTCGGCCAGCGCGCAAAGATAGAGGTCGCTCACTTCCTTGTGGGTGCGTGGCGTCCGCCCTTGCAGCAGCGGCCCCGGCGGCACCGCCTCGACAAACCGGTAGCGCGTGCCTAGGGCGCCAATAAACTGCGCCAGCGCCCGTTCCGCATCGGCATAACTCGCAGCGATCGTCCTATCCGCCATCGAGACGCGCACAAAGCTGAGTTCCGTCAATGTGCATCCCAAGACCAAGGGTTTTTCGCGAGCAAACCACCCATGCGCCCGCGAGTGCAGGCTGTGCACGTTCCACAGCAGCCCCACGAGCGCGTTGACATCGAGCAGGAAGTGACCCGCGCTCACAATAGTTCTGCGTTTAGCTTCGCGATCTCGGCGGCGGTCACCAGGCGCCCACGCGGCCCTACTGGCACCATCGCCGGCAGTCCCGACACCGGATGGTTCACCATTCTATAAGCGCGAAGCACATTCATTGGGCGGAGCAACACCCCGCCCTCTCGAAACTCCACCGCGAGCCGCTCACCCCGCGCGAGGTGTAATCGCCGGCGCGCCGCCGCCGGCAACACGATCTGGCCCTTGCTTGAGAGCGTCGTTTCCATGTCTTACGCTGTCTTACCAGGCGCGGCCTGTCAAGCCTCCGCCCGGTTTCTGCCGCCCAGGACGATACCGTCGCGAGAGCCGCCATGATTTGCCCGAGCTCCCCAAGCACGCGTCGGTCAGCGTCGATCTACCGAGCGCCATAGTCGTCCGGCGGCACGAGCAGCGCGAGATTGACCGGCTTCACGGGGGCTGTCTTACCAGATCTATGGCATGGGCAACCTCCTCTGGTGATTGGGCTTATCGCACAAATGACGGGGTGTGTCTTACCAGCGGTGCGGACCTCAATTACGGAGCCCTGACCGGCGTCCAGGACGGGAACATGGCGATGGAGGCGCACTACGAAGCCATCCAACCGGAGACGACCCCCGCGCCGCCGGGAGGAGATCCGCAGTCAGCTCGACGCTTATTGCCGTTTTGCTTCTGCCGCAGCAAATGGACGTTGCAGACCTGCGGTGAATATCCCGGCTAAACGCCGCATCCTTGCGGCGAATATGCCTTGCTATTCACCGCAAGGATGCGGAGATTAGCGGAGATGCGATATATCCACCAGTTGCCCAAGTGGCCCGATTTCCATTGGGACAATGCGAGACTCCTGCCGCTGCTCGCGCAGGCCAGGCATCAGCAGGGCGTGCTGCTAGGAGGGATGCAGGCCTTGGGCTTCCGCTTTCAGCAACAGAGCAGCCTGGAGAACCTTGCGACAGAGGTAGTCAAGTCCAGCGCGGTCGAGGGGACGGTGTTCGACCCGGCATCCGTGCGCTCGTCGATTGCGCGGCGCATGGGGTTGCCTCCAGAGAAGCCGGGCGCTTCGGGACGGGACATTGAAGGGGCCGTGGAGATGATTCTCGACGCCACGCAGCACCACGACCGGCCGCTCACGGAAGACCGGTTGCTCGGCTGGCAAGCGGCCCTCTTCCCGGCCGGGCGCAGTGGTGTTCGGCGCATCGCGGTGGGCCAATGGCGCACCCCGGAGATGGACCCAATGCAGGTCGTCTCCGGGCCCATCAGCCGGGAACTGGTCCGCCGCAAACACATCCACTTCGAGGCCCCCGCGGCTACCCGCATCCCGGACGAGGTCGCCGCCTTCCTGAAATGGTTCGAGAGGCCGGCCGAAACCGACCCGGTGCTGCGTGCCGGCGTTGCCCACCTCTGGTTTGTCACTATCCACCCGTTCGAGGACGGGAACGGACGCATCTCCCGCGCGGTTGCGGACATGGCCCTGGCGCGTGCGGAGGGGTCTAGCCATCGCTTCTACAGCATGTCCGCTCAGGTCGAGCAGGAGAAGCAGGACTATTACCGCGCCCTGGAGACTGCCCAAAAGGGAAACCTCGACATCACGGGCTGGCTGGAGTGGTTCATAGGTTGCTTCGAGCGGGCGGTTTCCGGCGCTGCGGGTTCACTCAATCGCATCGTGGCTAAGGCAGCACGCTGGGAACGCCTCAACGCGATGTTCGAGCCCAACGAACGCCAGAGAAAGGTGATTAACGCCCTCCTTGATGGCGCCGAAAAAGAATTCTCCACCTCGAAATATGCCAAGCTCGCAGGAACATCCCTCGATACGGCCTTGCGCGACATCACGCAAATGGCGCGAGCTGGAGTGTTGATGCCGAGCGAGAGCGGAGGGCGAAGCAGGAAATATGCGCTGGTGTCTACGCAATGATCCGAAAGGGTTCCCATGGTCATCGTGCCGACATCACCCGAATCGCCCCTCATCCGGTCAATTTCGGCGTGCTCGAGCACCTTAATCAACTTCCTCCGGGCCACGCTGATAAAGGCAGTACGCAGCGCGACCAATTTCCGCTTGCCGGAGACCTGAATGCGGGCGTAATAGCGCCCACTCGAACCATGTCGCAGCAGATTTGGAACGAGGGTCGTTTGCCACACAGCTGTTTTCCCTTCGGAAACGGGCGCGGAATCGCTCATTTTTCAAAGTGGTATAACGATTGCGAACACTATCTGTTAAACATTGGTTCTTAGTTATTTGGGTCGATAGCTCAATGGTAGAGCAGCGTCCTTTTAAGTCGTTGGTTCCGGGTTCGAGTCCCGGTCGACCCACCAATTCTCCCCCGGCGGGAATTGCCCGCCGTAGCCGTGGCGAAGGAGGGCATTCCTCACTGCGGCCGAAGCGATATTTGACGGCGCCTGCGAATTGGGGCCGAAAGACCCGCCGGCCGGACTACGGGCTCGGCGGCGGCGCCTTCTGGTCGGGTGCTTTGGGTGGTTCGTCCGTGTCGTAGTTGAACGAGGCGTAAATCACGCCGATCAGGTTCTCGCGGGTGACAACGGCGTCGTCGACCCGGTCATTATTCAACCCCATGATCCGCCAACCGTCAGCCAGTTTCACCACCAGGCGGTGAACGACTCGCACGCCCCTCCGGTTGCGATAGGCCACCGTCATCCCGGGCCGCAAGTCGTCGTACGCGATCGGATCGATCACCAGCAGGGTGTCCTCCCCGAATACCGGTTGCATGGACGAACCGGTGCCAATCGCGGGCATTCGACCCGGTCCGCGCGCCGCCACCGTTTTGGCGTCATGCCAGGCCTGGTCGACCGTGACGTCGGCCGACGGCGAAACGGCCGGCTCGCGGACTGCCGGCGGTCGATCCGGCGTGCCGGCACAGCCAGCGATCCCAAGCACGGCCACCAGCAATCCCGCCATCGCGCCAATCGGAATTGCCGTCCGGGCGTCACCGAGTTCGTGCGGCCGGTGAAATTGCCTGAAAAGCATCACTTGAATAACCCGTGAAAAGGATGACATTCTTTCGACACATCACCTCTGGGCTTGAGCTATCACTAAAGTCAACCCACGTTTGTCCCGATTAAGTACCGGGGTATTCCCCCTATAACCATGAAACGCCTCGTCATCATCGAAGACCAGACCGCGATCCGCGAGATGCTGGCGGAGATCATTCGCCTCGATCCCTCATTCAAGCTGGTCGGTGAAAGCGGCGACGGCCAGGCCGCCTATCAGCTCTGCATCGAAGTGAAGCCCGACGTCATTGTCCTGGACGCAAAACTCCCGGGCTTGAACGGAGTGGATCTGCTGCGGCGTCTGAACAAGGTTCTGAGCAATCTCCGCGTGCTGGTGTTCTCCGGCCATGAGAACCCGGTTCTGGTGCGGGAGATGCTCGAAGCGGGAGCGCATGGCTTCGTGGAAAAAACCGCAGGCCTGTTCGAGTTGAAGAAAGGGCTTGAGACAGTGGCGAACGGGGGAACCTACTTCGGGCCGTCCGTGGCCGCCCTGCTGCGCAATGTCGTCGCCAATCCGAGCGCCAGCTCCAGTTCCGATTTTCTGACCGACCGTGAGCGGGAGGTTCTGCAACTCGTGGCGGAGAGCTACAGCACCAAGGAAATCGCGGTGAAGCTCGGCATCAGCGTGAAGACGGTGGACAACCACCGCACGAACCTGATGCGCAAACTCAATTTGCACGACGTGGCCAGCCTCACGCGCTACGCCCTCGAAATCGGCCTGATTCAATAGCGATCGGCGTTTCAGAACGGCGCCCGGCCACACGCTTCGCGATAGCGATCGCCGAGCACCTGGATGAGACGCGGATCCGCGCCGATCAGTTCGGTCCGATAAGTCTTCAGACGGGGCCGCACTTGTTCGGCGGCCGCGCAGATCCCCGCCACGTCTCCCCCGGGACCGGCGTGCCGTCCGGGCGAAAAAAACTGCTGCGCCACCACCACCCTGCGGTCGCAAAATTCCGGCCGGCGCAGCAGCGCGGAGAGGAGCGGATCGCAGAAATCATATTCCGGCCCCGGCCGCCTCTCCATGGAAGCCGCGGCCAGCCGGCCGATTGCTCCGGTCAACTGCGAAACGAGTTGCCCCGCCAGAAAATCGCGCACCGCGACCACCGCGCGCTGAGGGCTCCCGTGGTCAACGAGCACCACGTCCGGCGACTTCAATCCGTGGACCGCAATCACCCTCCGCACGTTGTCCGCCAGAATTGAGACGATCCGGAAGTCGTCCCCAGCGGAGGAATCAACGAGCCATCGCCCGAGGCGGACCTGCATGCCGGGGTGAGCTTGCCGCAAGCTTTCGAGCCGCCGCGGCAGGTAATCTACGAGCGCCGCACTGGGTCCAAAGAACAGCGGCAACAGCACGATCTCACCCCGCCCGGCCGCCAGCCACCCGGCCAGCGTGGGTTCGAGCAGTTGCGCCGGCACTCCGCCGAGGTCGTGCGGCGAAACCGCGTTGGAGTGAAGCAGCGAGACCGCCTGCACCTCCACGCCGATCGTCGCCTGCAGCCGGCGCGCGATGGCGCGCAGGTTGAGGGTCGATTCCGGCCGCAACGAGCCGTTGTCGAACAGCAGACAGGGCGGACTGAATCGTGGCTGATCCATGGGAATCGTGTCGATAAATTCCTTGCGCAGGGCTAGGCCTTTGGGCAATAAGGTCAACTCCACTCCTGCCTTGTGCCTTCGATGAACCTAATCTCACGGAAACTGTGCCTCGCACTCATTAGCGCTACGGTGATCTTCGCCGGGTGCACCAAGAAACCGCGCCCCGTCCCGCCCGATACGACGCCGACCGGCAGCGCCATTGAGCCCGCCCCGCTTGGCAATCTTGCGGACCAGTCGGCCAATGGCCTTCAGCAACGCACCGATGGAGTCATCGAAGATGCTGACACCATCCGGAATCTGCTCCAGCCGGTGTACTTTGATTTCGACCGGTCCGCGGTCAAACCCGACCAGAAGGCGAACATCATCGCCGCAGCCGATTACCTCAAGAAGACCCCGCAATACCGGATGTTGCTGGAAGGCCACTGCGATTGGCGGGGCACGGCCGAGTATAACCTGGGCTTGGGCGACCGGCGGGCTCAGGCGGTGAAAAGACTGCTGCAAAGCCTGGGTGTTTCGCCGGACAAGCTGCAAATCCTCTCCAAGGGCTCCCTCGGCGCCGCTGAAAAAGGCTCCGATGACCAGATGTCAAAGGACCGCCGGGTCGATTTCGTGATCCTCAAGAAGTAACCGGCGAAAAGACTGGTTTCTCGCAAAGCTCCGAAAATGTTCGGGGCTTTTTTGTGGGCGCGTTGAGCGACCCGGGGTCGTAGCTGCGAGCGCCCGCGAGCGGGCTTCCTACACCCGCACACCAATCGGTTCGCGAGCGCACGAGGAGAATTGCCAGCAATTGCATGATCCCGCCTTCGCAAAAGCTGCGCCGGGCCGACCGGGGTCGGTGACCCCGGCTACAAATATCCTCCAGTCGCCGGAGGAACCGCGGTTTGCGCCTCACCTCCCGGCCAGCGCCGACAGCATTCGCTCCGACACCGTCGAGCCTTTCTGCATGACCTGCAGGTTGAAGCTCTCGTTGGGCGCGTGGAGATTGTCCTCTGGGAGGAACAGGCCAAGCAGCACCGAGTCCAGTCCCAGCACGCGCTTGATATCGGCGATGATCGGCACGCTGCCGCCTTCGCGCAAATAAAGGGGCGGCCGGCCAAACACCTCGCCGGCCGCCGCATCGATCGCGCGAAACGCCTGCGCCAGGCGCGCCGGCTGGTCTTTCGGCGTGTTTGAACGGCCGGGCGGAACGACGATATACGGGGTGGCGTCGTGCTGATCGATGATGCGATAGCTGACATCTTTTGGCAGGCGTTCCCGAATCGCCGCATAGAGCAGCGGACGAATCTTCCGGGGCGTTTGATCGGGCACCAGCCGGCAGCTGATCTTCACGGACGCCTGGCTGGGAATGACCGTCTTGCTCCCCTCGCCCTGATAACCGCCGCGGATCCCATTAAACTCGAGGGTGGGCAGAAAGCGCACCGCCTCGAAGGGCGTAAAGCCCGGCGGCGCATGGAAGGCGGGAATGCCGAGAAACTCGCGATACTCGGCTTCGCTGGTGCCCAATTTGCGGAGTTCTTCGCGCTCCCAAGGCTCGACCTCGAGAACGCAGTCGTAGAAGCCGGGGATGTTCACCCGGCCGTCCGGCGTATGCAGCGAGGCGCACAGCTCGGAGAGCGCCTGGATGGGGTTGCGCAGCACGCCGCCGTGCAGACCCGAATGCAGGTCCATCCTCGCGCCGGTCACTTCCACCTCGCAAAGCGTGAGACCGCGCAAACCACACGTGATCACCATCTGGTCCTCGCGGGGAATCCCGGTATCGGACAGGAACACGAAATCGCCATCCAGCCGGTGCTGGTATCTCTGCAAGAACGGCAGGAAACTGGGACTTCCCGTCTCTTCCTCTCCCTCGATGAGAAAGGTGATCCGCAGGGGCAGGCTCGGGGCTTTCTCCAGGAGCCGGCCGACCGCCGAAATATGCGCCATCAGCGGACCTTTGTTGTCGGCCGTCCCGCGCCCCCACAGGCGACCATCCCGTTCCGTCGGCTCAAACGGCGGCGTTTTCCAGAGGCCCAGCGGATCCGGCGGCTGCACGTCGTAATGGCCGTAGATGATGACATGGGGCCACGTGGCGGGTCCGTCGCGTTGGGCGAGAATGATCGGATGCAGGTCGGTTTTCACAACCTCCACCGCAAAACCAAGGGAACGCAGCAGACCGGTGACGAATTCCTGCGCGCCGCGCATTCCGTCCCGGTACTTCGAGTCCGTCGAGACGCTCGGGAAGCGGACGAATTCCTTCAGCTTTTCGACCGGGTCAAACATACCGCCACTTAAACCATCGGCCCTGATTGGCCAATTCTTTTCAGTTTCTCGCGCTCACGAGGCACATCGGTCGAATCATGCGGACACGGTGCATTTGACGTAGGGTCGCGCCTTGTGCGCGGACCATGCTTGAATCGCGAATTGGCCCGGACGCGAGGTCCGGCCCTACATATCCGGATGACGTAGGGTCGCGCCTTGTGCGCGGACCATGGCAGGCTGGAAGTCTGCGCCACTCTTCAGTTTCCAGCGTCCGCGGGAAACTGCCTAGTGTTTGAAGTGCCGGATCCCGGTGAAGACCATGGCCAAGCCGCGGGCATCGGCCGCCTCGATCACTTCGGCATCACGGACCGAACCGCCCGGCTGGATGGCCGCAGTCGCTCCGGCCTCGGCCGCGGCGATCAGTCCGTCGGCAAAGGGAAACAGCGCCTCCGACGCCACCACCGAGCCTTTCAGGTCCAATCCGGCCTCGCCCGCCTTCCAGACGGCAATCCGCGAACTGTCGACGCGCGCCATCTGGCCGGCGCCGATCCCAAGGGTTTCTTCTCCGCGCACGTAGACGATGGCGTTTGATTTGACGTGCTTGCAGACCTTCCAGCCAAACAGCAGGCTCGCCCACTCCGCGGCGGTCGGCTGGCGTTTGGTCACCACTTTGAAATTGGGCACGTCGCCGAGTGTGGCATCGCGATCCTGCACCAGCACGCCGCCAATCACCGAGCGCACCTCGCGGACGGATTCAGCCCCCAGGCCGCTTTTGGCCACCATGAGCCGCAGATTCTTCTTCTTCCGGAGGACCTCCAACGCCTCGTCGCTGAAGCGCGGGGCGATGATCACCTCCGTGAAGATTTCGGCGATGGCCCTGGCCAGGTCGCCGCCGAGCGTCTGGTTGACCACGATGATTCCGCCGTACGGCGCCTGCCGGTCGGTCGCGAGCGCGCGTTCCCAGGCCGCCAGCAGCGTGTCGGCGCTCGCCACACCGCAGGGATTCGTATGCTTGAGGATGGCAACGGTCGGGCGCTCGAATTCGCCGATCAAGTACGTGGCGGAAGTGATATCCAGAATGTTGTTATAGCTCAGCTCCTTTCCCTGCAGCTGCTCGAAATGCTCGAAAAACGTTCCGTACAAGGCGGCCTTCTGGTGGGGGTTTTCGCCGTAGCGCAGACCCGAGGCTTTCTTAAACGTCAGGGTGAGCGAAGACGGGAATCCTGCCACCGCAGCGAGATCCGGCTCGGCCAGCTGTCCCTCGAGATACCGGGAGATCGCCGCGTCGTAACTTGCGGTCCGCTGAAAAACCTTGAGCGCGAGGCGGCGCCGGACCCCAGGCAGCGTCGCGGGCGATTCCATCGCCTGCAACACCAGTTGGTAGTCCGCCGGATCGCACACCACGGTCACACTTTCATGGTTCTTGGCCGCGCTGCGCAGCATCGACGGGCCACCGATATCGATATTCTCAATGGCCTCT
>Ga0182011_10001407_pt1 | contig 21044 bp, 20 predicted proteins | sample 711E1DmetaG_FD_120481 | JGI IMG/M metagenome (GOLD analysis project Ga0182011, IMG submission 120481) | Permafrost microbial communities from Stordalen Mire, Sweden - 711E1D metaG | ecosystem: Environmental > Terrestrial > Soil > Wetlands > Permafrost | place: Sweden: Stordalen | collected... | reverse complement strand
ATACAGATAGGGAAGCTGGAATGTACCATGGAATTGACCTTGTGCATCAGTTTGCACGGTTAATAAATCGGAATTATTTAAGAGCAAAGTGATAGTCCGTCCGGATAGCGATACACCTTTAGAAGACAAAGCACCTTGAAAATTAACATCATCACCCACGTAGGCCGTTAACGGGTCGATCATCAGGGTAAGTTCTGTTGGCTTCAATAGTGAGGCTAGTTGAGGTGGTATCAAAGGGCGACTTAAAAGAGCGAGCATCGATGACAACTGCTGAATTTTGGCCATAACTACGTTATATTCCTGTGTCAGACCACTCGTAGACGATAAAGAGGCTATATTTAGATATATTCCGGTGTTTACGACGGACGATTCTATTTGTGACAATTGTTGTTGAGCCGCCGGCAGTTGGTCCGTGATTTGTGTATATAATGATTCAGCATCATTCAAACGATATTGCTGGACATAGGTATTTTCCTGGTCCCATAATCCGAAAAGATTAACAATTGACGTGGTAAATACCATTCCGTTGCTGGCGAAACCGCCGGTTGTATCATCCAATACTTGCGGGACGTTAGCAAACGGCATCTTTTCCAAGTTAGTGTCGCTACCATTCTGGTCGAGCTGGATAATATAATCTAATGAACTTGAATAATAACTTAGTAATGCGATGCCGCTGAAGGTTTGCAGTGCCACCTGCGGGTTCTCTTGCGAACCGGGAGGGCCATCGGCCAACACCGGTGAGGCTGTCCCTAACAATGCAAACAGCAGAGCAATTATTATCAGCCATCTAAATTTCAACATTTTAATATCATCAAAAAGCTATTTCAATATTTCGACGACTTTCAATACGACTATCACAAGAAAACCGGCAAACACTACCCCACTCACGGCGTTAAGTCCGCCTCTGGCACGAGGGTTCAGGTAAGTGTAAAGTAATGTAATCACCAAAAAAGCAAGCGCATCGAGAATAAAATAGACTGAAATATCTTTCTGACCTAGAAACGCCAGCCCGGTGTTTAAGACACCGAAAGCGATTGCCAGAGATATAATTAACCGGTTAAAGATTCGCAAAACCCGTTCCCTCTGTTAACAATTATATACCATGGAACTTAGTCACAAACTATCAATACCAAATCAGAAACTATCAGGTCAAAATATCAAGTATTATTATTCCTTCATTCTTCTGATATCTTTCTTCTGTAATTTTCACGGGTTTGCTCAGAGCCTCTGCCACAACCGCTGCTGTGATCGAGGCGATAGGGCTCCCTAGACATTTGTAATACCAGATGTTTTCGTAATTCATCCCTGGCGTATTAATTTTAACTTCCACTTTCGAACCTGTGATTTGTACTGAAATGTTGCGAGCAATATCCAACACACCTGTCAACAAATAGTTCAGTGCCGTTTCCATTTCTTCTGCTGCAGGTCCCGGCTTGGACTCCAATAACTCGATACTTACGTTACCCGGGGTAGTAACCGCAATTGCCATATCTTCGGAATTCGGACCGAACCTGACGATCAAACGTTTGGGTAAATTACCCGTAATGATATTTGTGCCGTTGTTATCTACAAGCGGTATTAATGCCCGGGACGGACTGTGAGGAGTGGATGGTAAATATGTTGCTTTGTTTTGTAACCCCAACTCTTCCAACAGTGCAGTTGTGTTTTCCATTCCCGTTTTAAGCAGCACTTGGGCTGCTTCTGCCGAAAGATAAGGTCTTGAGTTGGCGATGGCGACGCACGTAAATCCCAATATTACCGCTGATATCGCAGTAGCCGTTAGCGGCGGCGAACCTACAAGGAAGTAAAATATAGGGGAGAGGATAGCTCCCGCTATCGCAAGTACGATTCCTAATAACCTGTAGGGATTTTTAGCTTTCATAATTATATTTAATATACTCCATGCGAAGGATAATGTCTAACCAACTTATACGGTACTAGCACTTTCTACCTTTTGAGGAATAATTGACCTAGATGTTTAACGTGGTAACTCGTTTCTAACCGAATAATATGGATGTAAGAGACCGAATAAATTTGCAATAAAAGAAACTACCGGTGTATTTATGTAGATTGGAACGTGCTTTAGCCATCATTTCCGCAAATTGATTATCGCTTATTTGGCTTTCAATTACTTTTCTAAAAGTGTTTGTAACAAATACTACCTGGTTTCTGTTATTTACTACTGTGTTACATTAACCCATAAGTGCAAGTTAAGATATGGCGCCGTCCCATTGTCTTTATACAGCAACAATTCTACCTCCTGGTTCTCTCCAGTATGCTGCGGTACAATACCAATTTCCTGCTCCCATTTCTCTCCAGGAATCAGAACGATTGGTCCCAAGCTTTGCACAATTCTTCCTTGGAATGGTATTCCGACCTGGCTGCCGTTAATTTGCATAACGACGGTATAGTTGGTATTCTGCTGCTCTTGGTTTACGATGCCTAACGTCAACCGGCCCCACTTTTCAGGCACTGTCGGCGTATCTGTTGCGTATTGCACACTAACAATCTGCAGATTAGAGTTCAAAGTAAAGTCTGTTGGATAATCCGCTGCCTGGCCATTAATGCCCAGAATATAGAATTCGGTGAATTTCTCGCCGACCTTTGGTTTAGCGATGGAGTAAATCAAAATGCTTACCGTTCCCATTATTGCCACAATCAAAATTACATTTAGCGTTTTGTTTAAGGGTGAGCCATGCCAGATTCCCAGTATTTTCAAATTAATTTCCGTAATAAGTTCTTTGCGTCCGTAAAACCGGCGCCGGATAATCGCAATTGCCGATAAAATAATGATGAAGGCGAAAATCGAGTAGAGCACCGGTTCCAGCCGTATTCCCCATGAGGTATAATTTAGCCCCAGTCCGATAAAAGCCGTTACCGCAATGCTCATCCCGAAGAAGAGAGCAATGCGTTCGATGCTGTCCATCTCACTCCTGGGAAATAACGCCGCCACCAGAACATACCCAGGGAAAAAGAGCAGGAACGGCAGTCCAAGAATCACCCGGGTAACGGTAATTGGAATAAAAGCGATACTCAGAATCAAAATGATGCTGAGTATATCGATGATTAACAGGTCTATAGGTAACTTGATTTTCAAAATATTTATCCTTGTAAATTATACAGTAATACATTAAAGATAATACACAGAAGTTTTGCTTCGAACTTAGAACTTAGGTAGTGTATCATTTTGAAATGGCGCTATAACCTTGTTGGGTATAGGCAGGTTTATGTGCTCTTACCCAAAGAAATCCTTTTTGTCCTTTATCATAACGAAGATTACCTTTAAAAAACGCTTCATACCCCTCTGATGATTGATTAGTTATTCGATAGGATTGAACGTCCAAGAAGTCTAATAAATGCTTTTTTATACCATCTTCGGTAAGCCTCTGAGGTTCACACACACTGGGAGGTTCTTCAATATTAAAACCACCGATGAATCTCCGTCAGGTTTTAAAACTCTTAATATTTCGCTACACATGTTTGTAAATGAATCAACATGGTCGAGTGCATTAAGAGTAAACATCACATCAACAAAATCGGAGGGTAACGGAATAACCTTTTCAGTGGAACGTAGGTATATCATTCCATGTGAAATTATGTCCTTAGTGAATTCGTCGGCATAGCGGTCTGCAAGCACATCGATACCAATTCGTAGGATTGCGGGCTTAGCCCAGACTAAACTGCCTCTTTGCCCACACCCAAAATCAGCAACGATTTTTCCTTTGAGAAAGCTGCTATCAGGCTCTCCGGCCATAGCAAGCATTAAGCGTTCATAATGTGCGTTCTGAAATACTCCGTTGTCAATTATATATCTGCCTTTCTGATAAGATAACTCCTCGATATATTTATTAGTAAAAAACTTGATATATATCTTATTCAGGACTAATCTAATTGGTTTTGGAAGGTGTTTTGCAGACTTTATTAACATCTTTCTATTCTTTTCATTTATCATAAACATCAGAAATCCTCCAATATAGTACATTTGCTACGGAGACAAATATATGGGAGACAGAAAATTATACCATAAATCCAGTCACATCATTTAGCAATTTACTAAACTTACTATTTCTTCAACTGTCCAGATATGGTCATTGATTCCGGCTGCCGTTGCAGTTGTTCTCGGATAGGGATTTGCTAATGTCTTAAGCACTCTAGGAGCTTGGGTCACCACTTAGTAACAAGATGGTGGTTTCAAAACACGGTTATGAGCGAAACATTCAGAAGGACTATAGCTTTTTTTCAGCTGATTTCTGTTTTGAACACGCCGAGTGTGAAACCTTGCTTTTTTGATCCCCATTTTCACCATCCAGGTGAAGCTGAGTGAAGAGGAATCGCTGATTCAGGGTTGCAATGAAGTAAAATTATGTATATACTTATTGACAGCATCATTTTTTGAAAGATTAAATCTGTTTACTGAATGCAGACAAATTAACATTTTCTTATGATAAACAGTAGGAACTATAAGAATATAATTATAAAAATAGATTGCAATAAAAATGGCGAGGTGAAACACGCCAAATGTCATCCTTAAGGATTGTCGCTGGTATTCCCTCCTTTAATACAGAAAAGACGATTAAAGATGTAGTTAACAACACGTTACGTTATGTTGATGAAGTAGTTGTTATTGATGATGGGTCTCAGGATCAAACAGTAGTTGTAGCCAAAGCTGCCGGTGCGAGGGTAATTAGCCATGGTCTGAATAAAGGCTATGGAGTCGCCATCAAGTCTTGTTTTGAGGTTGCTAAAAAGGATAGAGTAGATATCCTGATTATAATTGATGGTGATGGCCAAAATAATCCAGATGAAATTCCAGGCCTGTTAGCTACCATGATAAATGAAAGAGCAGACTTGGTTATTGGTTCAAGGTTTCTTAATGATTCTCAAAATATACCACAGTATCGTAAATTTGGTATTGGTGTAATAACATTCCTTTGGAATTTTGGTTCAAAAATCAAAATAACTGATGCCCAAAGTGGTTTCCGAGCTTATGGAAAGAAGGTTTTAAGAGATATTGATTTTTCCGAAACGGGCATGGATTCCAGTATCGTAATAATAGAGAAAATCAGAAGGAACGGAGCTTTGATTAAAGAGGTTCCTATTACTTGTTCATATGAGAATAACAATACTCATCTTAATATTAATGCAATTAGACATGGTTTAGGTGTCGCTTTAGCGGTATTAAAGATACGTGTTATCTATGGGATTTTGAAAAACAATTAAATTTTATAATAGATAATGAACTAAATAGGTGTTCATTTTAATTATTTGGAGACGGAAATGAGAAAAGCGTTGGTTTGTGGAGCTGGTGGTTTTATAGGTAGTCATTTGGTAATGAGACTGAAGTCGGAACATTACTGGGTAAGGGGAGTAGATTTGAAATACCCCCAATTCAATAAGACAAAAGCTGATGATTTTATTATTGGCGATTTGCGAGATCCGCAAATTTGTAGAAAGGTAACTAATCAACCATTTGATGAGTTATATCAACTAGCAGCAGATATGGGAGGTGCTGGCTTCGTATTTTCTGGTGAAAATGATGCTGATATCATGCATAATTCTGCTTTAATTAATTTGAATATGGTTGAAGCGGCTTATATTGCAAAAGTACACAAGTTATTTTATTCTTCTTCCGCGTGCATGTATCCTGCTTATAATCAAGAAGACCCCCAAAATCCGAAATGTTCAGAGGATTCTGCTTACCCAGCCGCTCCGGATAGTGAATATGGCTGGGAAAAATTATTTAGTGAGCGCTTGTATTCGGCATTTCATAGGAACTACCACATGGATATACGCATAGCCCGTTTTCATAATATTTTCGGACCTGAAGGATCGTGGAATGACGGACGAGAAAAAGCCCCGGCTGCATTTTGCCGCAAAGTAGCTGAAACTGTAGACGGCGGACAGATTGAAATGTGGGGTGATGGAAACCAAACCCGTTCTTTCCTTTATATTGATGAATGTCTGGAAGGGATTCGGCGATTAATGAATTCTGATTTTCTGGGACCAGTTAACATCGGTTCCGAAGAAATGGTTACAATTAATCAATTAGCTAAAATTATCATGAATATTGCTGGTAAAAAACTTAAGATTAAGCATATTTCCGGACCTCTCGGCGTTCGTGGTAGGAATTCAGAAAATCATCTAATATATGAAAAGTTAAATTGGAAACCATCACAAACACTAAGAGATGGATTATCTAAAACCTATTTATGGATAAATCAAATGGTAGAGAAAAAAGCTAGCATTGATGCAAAAATAACCGAATAGAAGTACCATATGAAAATTTTAGCAGTATCTTCAACTTTAGATATTAAATTTCGTTTGGGATGTACTCCTGCGTGGTGGCAGTTATTTAAAGCCTTACATGAAACAGGAAATGAGATTATTGTTACCCCCTATCTTGGAGATCCGGTACAAAGTCTTTGGTGGCAAACATACCCTAATCCTTGCAGTTGGGAGAGCACACATTATAATTCATATCTGGATAATAGAAAAAAAAGCGGTAATTCTCCTAGTAAAAGAAACGTACTTTCACCCGGATTTGATTACCTCATAAAGCATCATATTCGGCCGCAATGGGAAAAGCACTTGCTCAATATTTTAAAGACAGAAATAGGGATAGATGCTGTGATTGTAATGAATGTTCCAATGAACCATATCAGCGGAATTCCATCTAAAATCAAATCCATGTTTAAAATTCCAGTAATATTTTATGATGGTGATTTACCTACTAGTTTACCAAAATATACCGTGAGCAGAGGTTTTAAATTTAACTATTATATCGGTGCTGACCTTTCGGAATATGACGCAGTGATTGGTAATTCGGAAGGTTGTATGAATGATTTGAAGGAAATGGGAGCCAAACGAACATTTCCATTTCATTATGGTATTGATCCACAGTTGGCTGCTCCAATTAAAATGGAAAAAGACATCGACATATCTTTTTTCGGATATGGGAGCGATTTTCGAGAAGAATGGATGACAAAACTAATAACCATTCCTTCAAAACAAATGCAGGATGTAAAATTTGCTGTTGCAGGCGGTGGATTTAAAATAGATTTAGGCAATGCTAAGTCAGTAGGGGATCTTTCTTATAGTTCTTGGAGACAATTCTGCTGTCGTAGCAAAATTAGTCTTAACATCACTCGGTGGTCACATGCTAGTGTTTATGCTTCTTCTACTTCGAGACCATTTGAACTCGCCGCTTTCGGAGCTTGCATAGTTTCAGAGCCGTATAATGGACTCGCAAAATGGTTTGATACTGATAATGAATTAATTATTGTAAACAATGCAGATGAAGCAATTGAAGCCTATAGACGCCTACTGGGTGATGATAGAAAGAGAGAAGAAATGGGTAATAAAGCCCGAAACAGGATCTTAAGCGAACACACTTTCGCACATCGAGCAAAAGAACTCACTCGGATTATCTCCGAAGTATCCTATCGATGACAATCTTAAAGACTAAAGATTCAAATAATACCAAGTTTATGAAGAAAATGAGAATATTGCATGTTATCCCATATTTAAATCCTAGCCGAGGTGGTGATGTATCCGTTGTTCATTCTCTTACTAAGCAACTGGTTGATAACGGTCACCAATGTTGCATAATAACTACGGATTTTGAATTTGACCCTAAATATGCCAAGTCCCTGGAAGAAATTGGAGTCAAAATCATTCCCTTCCATTGTATTGTTAATATCAAATTATTTTTGATTTCTCCAAGCATGAAAAGTTGGCTAAAAACCAACATCATAAATTTTGACCTAATTCATATGCATGATCTTCGATCTTATCAAAATAATGTAGCCTGTGTTTATGCCCAAAAACACAATATTCCTTATGTTTTACAGCCTCATGGGTCAACACCAAGGGTTATGGGGAAAATAGGGCTAAAATGGCTTTATGACATGGCTTTTGGGTACCGTCTGATTAAAGGTGCAAGCCACGTAATTGCGGTCTCAAACGAAGAGGCCGAATATGATAGGTCCATGATAGGCCGCAATGGTACAATTTCAGTTATTTATAATGGTATGGACATGGGTGGAGTTCATAATTCTGTTTCTCAAGGGGATTTTAAAAAGAAGAATAATATAAGCGGTAAAATGATACTTTATATCGGGCGGCTTCATAAGTCTAAAGGTATTGATTATGCCCTCCAAGCATTTTTTGCTTTGTGCTATGAGATTGAAGGTTTAATATTTGTAATAGCTGGAGCTGACGATGGTTACAAATCAACACTCGAAAATATAGTCAGTAAATCAGAAATGGGTGAGCGAGTGAGATTTTTAGGTGCTATAAGCGAAAAGGATAAATTATCAGCTTATTCAGATGCGGTTTTATTTATCCACACAGTAAGATATATGGGAGGAGTAGGTATCGCTCCTTTAGAGGCTATTTTAAATGACGTACCGGTTATAGTCACTGATGAATGCGGAGAGATAATCAAGGCAACTAACATTGGTTATGTAGTTAAGTACGGTGATATTGATGCTTTGAAAATGAAAATGAAATATATTCTTGAATACCCTAAAGAAAGCCAAGAAATGGTTGCCATAGGGAAAAGATATATTATAGATAATTTACCTTGGGCTAAGGTAGTAAGCAAAATAGAGCGAATTTATGATGATTGTATTCGAAAAACAGAATTCCAATAATGTTTAGAGTTATCTGTTTTGGTTAATGATGAAGCTGAAATTAAATTATAAATATCTACTACACCAGATATCTTGTTTTATGATTTTATATATCTTTACAAATTATCTGAGGCTAAATTATAATAAATCTTTCTCTGAAATAAGATATTCGACTAATTAAGATCAACAAAATGAAAAAGAATTGCAATATAGGGGTCGTTACTTTCCCAATAAGTGAAGCCGGCAATTTCTCATTGTTTAATCTTGCCAAGGTTTTATACAGTTTGTCTGGAAAAATTTATTTAATTTCTGACATTCAAGGGCAAGACCCATTCGAAAACGACGCAAATATAGTTAGTTTTTATAGAGTCACTCATAAGTCCCAGAAAAAACTTTTACTTAGGGAGTTGAGTTATTTCTATACCCAACTGAAAATAGTCTTCATTATGTTGAGATTGACAAAGAATGTAGATTTATGGGTATTTTTCCATGGTGGTGATGGTTTAATAATACCTATCGCAATCGCAAAATTGCTTCGAAAAAAAGTTGTGTTAATATCCGCTGCGTCTGGATTACGGATGGCCCAAGCTTCAAACGATCCGCTTCAAAGATATTTTTCTATTTCGCAAAATATTACTTATGGCCTAGCGAATCAAATTGTGCTTTATTCAACGAGGCTTATTTATGAAAATAACTTACAAAAATATCGTTCCAAAATCATTATAGCGGCCCAACATTATATAGACCTCGGTGTTTTTAAAATTATCAAACCTTTTTGTGAAAGAGATAATTTGGTTGGTTATATCGGACGCTTTAGTGAGGAAAAGGGTATAGTTGAGTTTGTAAAAGCAATTCCCAGAACGTTAATAAAAGATAACGAAATTGATTTCATAATTGGGGGAGACGGAAAATTAAGAAGCAAGATCGAAAAGAATTTGAATGAAAATGATTTAAATACCAAGGTGAAACTTCTCGGATGGATTTCACACCATAATTTGCCTCAATACTTAAATGAATGTAAATTAATCATTCTACCGTCTTTCACTGAGGGCTTGCCTAGTATCATCCTTGAAGCCATGGCTTGCGGAACACCGGTATTAGCCACTCCAGTTGGAGCAATACTTGATTACATTAAGGATGGTGAAACCGGTTTTATTATGGAGAATAATTCTCCTGAATGTATTGCAGGTAACATTATCAGGGCTTTAAATCATCCAAATTTGAAGCAAATTGCTGAAAATGGACGCAAAGTAGTTGAAAAGGAATTCACTTTTGAGAAAGCAGTAGAAAGCTACAAAAATATAGTTGGCTAGGATTCTAATTAGTTGGATAATATATTATTATGAATGGTACGAAAGATTTCCTTGAAGCTGTAGCCAACCGAAGTGGCTGTTTAGATACATATGGCGTTCTGAGAAGATTGATAACCAAATCACAAATAGCTATCTTGATGTATCATAGAGTAGGTCCGAAAACAGATAATTGGTCACTTGCCCCAATAAGTTTGGAAAACTTCGAAAAGCAAATAGAATATCTCCAGCGTAATTTTGAAATAATATCTCTTCATGATTTGGCACAACGTATGAAAAAGGGGAAGTCTTTTCACACGAAAGCAGTATCCATTACTTTTGATGATGGCTACAGAGATAATTATCTTTACGCTTATCCAGTCTTGAAAAAACATCAAATTAGGGCCGATATTTTCTTAACAACTGGCCATGTTGACTCTGATATTTTATTTTGGTGGGACAAAGTGAGATATATCATTCAACAAAGTAAGACTAATTACCTGAGTTTGAATGAACTCGGTAACTATTCCCTACAATCTGAACTTGATAAATATAAAGCAAGTTTGATAATACCAAATAAACTAAAGAAATTGTCTGAAGTAAATAAACTTCGCTGGATAGAGGTATTGCCAAAGATATGTGATGTAACAATTCCTCCAGACCTTGGTAAACAACTCACTATGTCTTGGAACGAAATTAGAGAAATGAGCAATAATGGTATTACATTTGGTGCTCATACAGTCAACCATCCTATTTTAACCAATATGTCGTTTGAATGCGCTAAATGGGAGATTACACAATCTAAGAAAACTATTGAAGAAAAAATAGGTAAACCGGTTACTTCTTTCTCATATCCCAACGGTAATTATAATGCGGAATTAAGTAAGTTCGTAAAGGAAGCCGGTTTTGATTGTGCCGTATCTGTATTTCCTTCTAGATTGATCGTCGCAAAGGATGATATTTATACTTTGAGCAGAATCGGCATAACGGGTAACTTTGATGAATTTAAAGCGATGTTATGTGGACTATGGGAGGTTATTGTTGAATTTCGAAACAAAGAGTACTATCGAAAATAACCCTTATTTTATTGTCAATACGAAGAGCGGCAGGGCTCTATTTATAGTTGATAACACAGCCCAGGTAGAGATGGTTGCTCCTGTTATAATGGAATTGCCTAATTTGGATATATTGGCTATTAACGTGGACAAATGGTATTACAAATCGGAAATAGAAGAATCTTTATCTAGGCTGAAAATTCCGTATATAACCGTAGAGCATTGTAATAAGAAGAGTATAAACAAACTGCTCATAAGAGAAAAGCCAGCAATAGTTATCGTGTGTAATGATGAAGCTTCCATAGTCCGACTCTTTGTGGATTCAGCGAACTTTATGGGCATTCCAACATTATTAATCCAAGATGGCATTTTATCGAGGAAAATTGGAAAAGATGAATTTAAGCGGTCTACTAATGCCCAGATGATTTTTAAGTATTTTTTTGCGCTTCCCTCCGTAATATTTAATTTTGTACTGAGAAACAAACTTTCTTGGCATAACAAAATAGAGATAGTTATATTTGAACTGAGATATCGGCCCAAATGGGCAAAAAAAGGTACTGGAATGTATCCAGGAACCGGGAATTGCACAAAAATGGCTGTATTTTCTGATATTACTAAAGAGATGTTTATAGTCGAAGGAATCGATTCTGAACGGATTGTAGTTACAGGAAATCCTAAGTTTGATAAAATCTATTATTCTAAAAATACAAGCACTAAGGAAATGTTCTGCCAAAAGTATGGGATTCCTTCGGATAAACATGTTATTGTTCTATTAACTCAATTCTGGGTTGAAGCCAAACTTTGGTCTATTGCAGAGAGAAAACAGTTTGTATTGGCGATAGTCAACGCTGTAATAGGATTACCCAATACTCAACTAATTGTTAAACTTCACCCTCCTCATGAAAATGAACACGATTATCTTGAAATAGTAAAAGGATTACCTTCTCGGCCGATTATTTTAAAATACACGTCACTTCCTGAACTTCTTAATGCCTGTAGCCTCGCAATTACAGTATCTTCAACAGCAGCTCTCGAGGCAATGGCACTTGGTAAACCTGTGATAATAGTAGATCTTTTCAATCAATCCGGAAATTCATTTTTTAACGGAAGCGGTGCTCTATTCGCTCGGATAGAACAGGAAATATTACCAGCTATGCGAAGAGCTTTATATGATGAACAAACAAAGGATGAAATGGCGAAGTCGATAGAAAATTTTGTCTTCAAGCAGGCCTATCTGCAAGATGGGCAAGCTTCTAAGCGGATAGCTGACTTAATTATGAGCATGGGCAAAAGGTAACGAAAGAATGGGCAAAAATATTAATCATATCAAATCGATCATTTTGATAAGTTGCTTCTTATTTATCGCGATTGCTCTTGTTTTAATAAGGCGAAATCCGAGTCAAGGTTATGAGATTTCTATCTATAATGCTACCCCAACACTTTTCTGGTGGCTAATAATTATTGCTATTTTCGGTGGTATAGCTGTTGTCGTTTATGAAGTGATTAAGGGAAATATCGAAAAAGACAACTTGTGGAAAGTTGGGCTCTCCCTAGCAGTTTTGGGCAATTTAGTAATCCTTTTGCTTCCAGCGCTAAAGGGCTACGCTTTCTACGGCAGAGATGACGAACTCACTCATTTAGGTATTATGAAAGATATTATTCAATATGGCCATATATCCTCTGATATTTATCCTATCACCCATATCCTTATCGTACAGATAGTCTTGGTTACGAAAATAACACTTGAATACCTGATGCACTTTGGCGGTCCGATTTCCTATCTTTTTTTCGTGACTTTCATTTTTCTTTTATGCGTAGAAATTTTGCCAAAAAAGGCGGCAATACTAGCCACTTTAGCAGCAACCGTTCTAACAGCTTATTATTATTTACAGGTACTTCCTTTTGGGATGTCCGCTGTGTTTATTCCACTAATTCTTTTTCTGTATTTCAAGTACCGCAAACGGGCATTTGCTCCTGTTTTAATCATAGTTTTAATTCTTATTGTGTTACTGGTTTTTTATCACCCATTTACATCGCTTGTATTAGCTGGAATTCTCTTCATTATGGAATTAGCGAATCCTATCTTTAATAAACTCTTTGGAAGACATGAAAAACAAAATTATTTTTACGTTAAAGCAGATCGACTTACTTTGAATTTATTAGTTATATCACTAGCTGTCCTCACGCTCTGGTTGCTGGGTAATTACCTTTTTTGGAGCCATACTATAACTAATTCTTTTAACTGGTTAACAGGAGAAATTACCAGGACGAATTTATTGGATCGTTCTATGATCGGTTATGGAATTGAAGGCATTTATAAACTGGGACTGCGATCTTACGATATTATTGAGTTGTTTATCAAGTTAGATGGACATCTATTGATCTATCTTTTAGTTGCGCTTACCACTTTCATCTTGCTTTTGCGCAAGCGTCTTCCGATAACAAGTGAAGAGTCCCGATCCATATTCTTGCTCTCAATAGCTCTCGGAATTTTTACGCTAATTGGAATCGCGAACTATTTTATTGCTTTAACTATTCTAAACAGCGGTAGTAGATTATTACAATATATTTATCCATTATTGTTTCCTGTTGTGGGTTTGGGGTTATATAAAATTATCATTACTGGGGAACTCCGGCGAGGACATATTAGTATAATTATTAGAGGATTCGTAATATTTACCATAATTGCTGTTAGTTCCTTAATATGTATTTATTCTATTTTCCCTTCGCCTACTATTTATGACCGTAATCAAGAAGTAAGTTATAAGGAATGGTTTGGTATAAGTTGGTTTTTAAAAACAAGAAATATTGGACTTGAGTACATCGATATTGCTAGCGCAATAACACCGGCCTTTGCAACGGCATTGTACGGACCACTTAATGCATCTTATCCGACGGCTATGCCAGTTTGGGTGGGCAACCATTTCAACTATGGCAATAATCAAAACCTTGGGGATTCCTTAACTGAAGATAAGTATTTAATTTTAGATAATTATGTTAAATTATACTATACTGAGGTAGACCTCACTGGTAGATTTAACTCAGATGATTTTATACGACTGGAAAGTGACGATTCAGTAAATCTAATATACGCTAATGGCGATGTGGAATGGTATTACGTATATGGTTTGGAGAAACCTTAAGTAATTAAGTGATAATTATCTTTGAAAATAGTAAATAGAATTTAAATAAAAATCCATAACTCTGGGAGGTTTAAATGATGAGTTTAAAAGGTAAAGTAATCCTTGTGACTGGTGGAAGTGGTTCTTTCGGTCAGAAATTTACCGAGATAGTTTTAAGAGAGCATAATCCGAAGGCAATCCGAATATTCTCACGAGGCGAATTGCTGCAATATGAAATGCGCCAGACGTTTAAGGACGATTCCAGGTTGCGCTTCTTTATAGGAGATATCAGGGATAGAGAAAGAGTTTTCCGGGCTATGCATGGTGTAGATATCGTTGTACATGCCGCAGCTCTGAAGCAAGTGCCCACTTGCGAATATAACCCCATTGAAGCAGTAAAAACCAATATAGATGGAACTATCAATATTATCGATGCTGCTATCGATAGAGGTGTAGAGAAAACCATAGCTATCAGCAGTGATAAAGCTGTACACCCGGTGAATCTATATGGCGCTACCAAGATGGTAATGGAAAGGCTTTTTAGCCAGGCTAATGTTTATACGGGGACAGGAAAGACCCGTTTTAGTTGTACTCGCTATGGAAATGTTATTGGCAGCCGTGGAAGTGTAGTCCCACTATTTTTTGAACAACGTAAAACCGGTTCCATCACCATTACAGATGAAAGAATGACTCGCTTCTGGTTGACTTTGAGTCAGGGTGTGAATTTTGTCATCAATTGTTTAGATAGGATGCAAGGCGGTGAGGTTTTTGTTCCTAAAATTCCCAGCACCCGGATTACTGACCTCGCCGGAGCAATAGCGCCTGAGGCTAAAATAGTAATCACTGGAATACGTCCCGGAGAAAAGCTACATGAAGTCCTGCTCACTGAAGATGAAGCCAGACACTCCAAAGAATTCGATAACTACTATGTTGTTGAACCGGAGCATTCTTTCTGGCATGGGGATAGTTTAAAAGATTGTGTTACTTTGCCCGATGGATTTGCCTATACTAGCGATAATAACAAGCAATGGCTTACCGGGGATATGCTTAAGAAAGCCATACTGGAGCATTAAATGGAAAAGTTAGCTATAAAAGGCGGAAAACCGATAAGAGAATCAACACTTTCATATGGACATCAATTTATAGATGAAGACGATATCATAACCGTTGTTGAAACATTAAGAGGAGACTGGCTTACTCAAGGACCAAAAGTGGATGAATTTGAAAAGAAAGTGGCCGAATATTGTGGAGCCAAGTATGCGGTGGCAGTCACCAGTGGTACCGCTGCGTTACATGCGGCATGTGCTGTAGCGGGCATTTCTAAAGGTGATGAAGCAATAGTTACCCCTCTAACTTTCGCAGCTACCGCTAATGCTGTTGTCTACTGCGGTGGCAGACCTGTGTTCGCGGATATAGATGAAAATACCCTGAATCTTGATCCTGCTCAAATTATCAAACAGATTACTTCACAAACGAAAGCTCTTCTCCCGGTCGATTTTGCTGGACATCCAGTTGAGCTAGACATGATCAACGAAATAGCCAAGGATAGAGGGTTGATAGTTATCGAAGATGCTTGTCATGCTTTGGGAGCGGAATATAAGGGTAAAAAGATAGGCGGTTTTTCTGATATGACTATATTCAGCTTTCATCCGGTAAAGCATATCACAACCGGGGAAGGCGGTATGATTCTTACTAATAATGAGGGCTATTATCAGAAACTCAAGGTATTCCGTCATCACGGTATTGTCAAAGATAACCCCGAGAAAGGTGCTTGGCATTATAATATTTATACGCTAGGTTACAATTTCAGAATTACTGATTTTCAATGTGCTCTGGGTATCAGCCAGATGAAAAAACTGGACAGTTTCCTTGCCAGAAGGCGAGAGATAGCAGTCAAATACGATTATGCATTCGCCGATATGCCAGAGATAATTATTCCAAAGGTAGATAAAGGAGTTAAGCACGCTTACCATATCTACGTTATTCAATTGAGGTTAGAGATGCTCAAAGCCGGAAGAAAGGAGATATTTGATGCTCTGAGAAAAGAGAATATAGGCGTAAATGTTCACTACATGCCTTTGCATCTACATCCTTTCTATCAAAAACAATTCGGTTACAAACCAGGTGATTTCCCAAAAGCTGAGCAATACTATAATTGTGCTATTACTTTACCTTTGTTCCCGGCCATGAGGGATAGTGATATTAATGATGTAATTCAGGCGATTCAAAAGGTAATTGGTTATTACAAAAAATAAGGAAATATAACATGAATTGGTTACAGCAATGGAGAGCTAAAAGAATCGGGCCGGATATCTTAGCTACTTATTGGCTTTTACATTTTGGTTTCGGACAGAAGTGGATACAAAGAAAGTTAGCTAAATGTGGTAAAAATGTATGGCTTAGGCCCGGGTGCATTTTGGTAGATATGGATTCAATGGAAATCGGAGATAATATCGTCATTAGACCAGGGACTGAAATCTATGCAAACTCCTCAAGAAAAGCGAAGATAATTATTGAGAATAATGTATTAATTGGTTCAAAGGTGATTATAACTGTTAACAATCATAAATATAGTAATCCTTATATCCCTATTATAAAACAGGGAGGTAATTCCTTATCAATAGTTATTAAGGAAGGTGCTTGGATTGGAGCCAATGTTACGATTTTGTATAAAACAGGTATCATAGGGAAGAACAGTGTAGTTGCAGCCGGTGCAGTAGTGACTAAAGAAGTTCCAGACTATTGTTTGGTAGCGGGAATCCCTGCCAAAGTTATCAAGAGGTTACAACAAAATAATTAAGGAGATACAGGTCATGGATAATTCAGTTAACAAAAAGGTTTTAGTTATTATCCAGGCACGTATGGGCTCAACCAGATTACCGGAAAAGATATTTAAAGATATCGTGGGTAAACCTATGCTCTGGCATATGATCAATCGTTTAAAGTGTTCTAAGAAAATCAATGATGTTGTTATAGCCATTCCTGATTCTGCTCTCAACGATAAATTGGAGAGTTTCGTTAAAGAACTTGGAGTGAATTGCTTCAGAGGGGACGAAGACGATGTTCTATCTAGATATTATGGAGCTGCCGTAAAATTTCAAGGTGATATTATAGTGAGGCTAACCTCAGATTGTCCGCTAATAGACCCGGTAGTTACTGATAGCACAATAGAAGCACATTTAAATTCAGAATCAGATTATACTTATAAGGGTCCTAGGGGTAACTATCCACGCGGTTTAGATACTGAGGTTTTTAATTTAACAGTTTTAAAAAAAATATACCACGAAGCTACTCGGCTTTATGAACGCGAACATGTTACGCCATATATATATCAACACCCGGAGTTATTTGAGATTAACGTTATCCAGGCTGTTGGTAAGCTAAAACGTCCTGAATTGCGCCTCACTGTGGATACTGAAGAAGATTTGTTACTGGTTAGAGAAATTTATCGACATCTCTACCAAAATAATAAAATATTTTATATTGAGGACATTATTGATCTGTTGGATCTACAACCTGAATTAATTTCCATAAATGCTCACATCGAACAAAAAAGCTCGGGAAATGATTAGCGATGAATCTTAGAGGAGAATATCTTATTTTTCGTGCTGATGCCAGTACCCAAATCGGCTCAGGTCATCTTATGCGTTGTCTAGCTTTAGCACAAGCTTGGAAGGAAAAGGGGGGAGAAGTATCTTTAATTACTGCTTGTCAAAATGCAGGATTACTTCAGCGTTTCAGTGATGAGAAATGCATTATTCATTTAATACCTCAGGCATATCCTGCACTAAGTGATTGGGATAATGTAAAGAATATTCTAAATAGTTATCCCGGTGCTTGGGTTGTATTGGATGGTTATCACTTTGATGAAACATACCAAAAATGCATAAAGGTCACAGAGCATAAACTGCTGGTGATTGATGATATGGCTCATCTTAGACACTATTATGCTGACATCGTCTTGAATCAGAACTTGCAAGCAGAGCGATTTCAGTATTCCTGCGAACCTTACACCTGTCTGTTGCTGGGTATGAAATACGTTTTGCTGAGGCGGGAGTTTATTGATTGGGTAAACAATAAAACTGAGATTCCAGCGATAGCAAGGCGGGTTCTTGTAACAATGGGGGGTAGCGACTCCGAGAACTACACACTTAAAGTGATTCAAGCTCTTCAGAAAGTGGAAATACCAGGTCTGGAAGCGACTGTAGTTGTTGGAGCGAGCAATATTAATGCTGATATACTGGAAGCAACGGCTAAACGAAGTCGCATTCCTATCCATTTAATTCGTGATGCCAGAGATATGCCGAAGTTGATGGCGTGGGCTGATGTTGCTGTATCAGCAGGAGGTAGTACATGCTGGGAGTTGGCATTTATGGGATTACCCAGTATTATCCTAGTGATTGCGGACAACCAGAAAGCAAATAGTGAGGCGTTGAGGGATACTAGGATGGCTCTTGTACTGGACATTACATCTGGCGTTACTAAGATTAGACTACTCCTTCAGGAACTTCTCCAGAATAGAGAATTACGCAAAAATATGAGCCAAGTAGCCGGGACCGCTGTGGATAGGCTTGGAGCCCAAAGGATAGTGGCACATATGATGACAAACGTCGATTTCGCCTAGACAGAGTTAAGGAGCGGATATGAATCTCGAGTTTTTCAAAGTTGGGGAAGCTAACTTAGAACAGATACGACTCTGGAGGATGTCAAATAACGTTACGAAATACATGTACACTGACCCTCAGATTAGCTTAGAAGACCAGCGGAAATGGTATCAGCGAATCGTGCAAGATTATTCTAGAATGGATTGGATAATTTACGCTGACGGAGGAAACGTCGGAGTAGTTAGTCTATACGACATTGCCCCACTTTATAGGAGATGTTATTGGGCGTTTTACCTTGGAGACGAGAGTGCAAGGGGGAAGGGAATTGGCCGAGCGGTTGAATTAAATATTCTCAGGTATGTGTTTATCCGACTAAATTTTCATAAGCTTTGCAGCGAGGTGTTCCAGTGGAACGAGTCGGTGGTGCGAATGCATCAGAAGAATGGCTCTAAAATAGAAGGCGTCCTCCAAGAACATATCTGGAAAAATGGTATATATCATAACGTAATCTGTATGGGAATTTTACGGCATGAGTGGGAGAACATGATTATTGAGAAGCTTCAGTATTCACCTGCTAAAATAGAAGAATGGGAAGATAAGATACAGCATCTAACAAAGTGCGAGGGTTCGACAACTTGAATAAACGAAGTATTGAATTTGTCAAGGTAGGCGATAAAAGGTCTGCCTCCAAAGTAATAACCAAACAAGATATAGAGATATTCGCTAATTTATCAGGCGACTTCAATCCGATACACATGGACGATGACATTGCAAGTAGAACGGTTTTTAGGAGCAGAATAGCTCATGGAATGCTTGTTGCGGGTATAATTTCAGCAGCTTTGTCTAAATTTCCTGGCATAGTTATTTACAAGTCGCAGACTATGGTTTTCCTTCGACCCGTAAGGCCAGGAGATAGTATAGAGGCTTCAGCCGAAGTCACCGAAAAGACAGATGAGACTAGTGAGGTAAGGATAAAAATAACTTGCCAAAACCAGCATGGCGAAAACGTTATCAGTGGTGAAGCTATAATTAAGGTTTTGCAGGCTGAACCGGCTGGAGCGGATTGTTGAGGAAATGCGATGACCAATAAAGATTACATTGAAATCAACGGGCGACAGATTGGTGCCGGTTTACCCGTATACATCGTGGCGGAGCTTTCTGCTAACCATTGCCAGAGTTTTGATGAGGCAGTGAAACTTATTAAAGCGGCTAAGGAGTCTGGCGCTGATGCCTTGAAGATTCAGACTTATACTCCTGATACTATTACTATTAAAAGCAATAGACCTGAGTTTCTAATAGATAAAGGAAGTCTTTGGGCTGGACGAACGCTATATGATCTTTATAGTGAAGCTTATACACCATGGGAATGGCATCCAAAACTAAAAATAGTGGCTGATAATTTAGGTATTGCCCTATTTTCCACCCCATTTGATAAAACAGCCGTAGATTTTTTGGAAGGTATGGGAGTACCTGCTTATAAAATCGCATCTCTAGAAATCGTGGACATACCTCTTATCGAATATATTGCCAATAAAGGAAAACCTATTATTATGTCGACCGGTGCAGCCACCTTAGGCGAAATAGATGAGGCTGTAAAAGCAGCTAAACAAGCAGGAGCAATACAAATATCATTACTTAAGTGTACGAGTTCCTATCCTGCACTACCAGAAGATATGAATTTAAGAACTATTTCTCATATGAAAGAGGCATTTGGATTACCGGTAGGACTTTCCGATCACACATTGGGAATTGCAGTACCAGTAGCGGCTGTGGTTATGGGAGCTTGTATAATAGAGAAACATTTTACCTTAACGCGAAGCATTCCGAGTCCTGACAGTGCTTTTTCTCTAGAACCGAAAGAGTTCAAAGCTATGGTGGCAGATATTCGGGTAGCAGAAAAAGCCCTTGGGCAGGTATGCTATGAAATAACAGAACAAGAAGCCAAATCTAAAATATTTCGCCGTTCACTTTTCGTAGTTAAAGAAATGAAAGCGGGGGAGATATTTACGGAAGAATCGGTACGTTCTATTAGGCCTAGTTCTGGAATGCACCCTCGTTATCTAAAAGATATACTGGGACGAAAGGCTTCAAAGAATATTGAAGTGGGTACTCCTCTTAGCTGGAACTTAATATCCTGAGTTTAATTTAACGTTATCCCTGAGGTGGACCCCATTGTTAGGACAGCAAGGGGGCTAAATTAAGATTGACCTTACCCCATGTTCAGTATCACCCGGCATTAGAATCCTGTCGTTGCATTAGCATACTCCATCGGAGTCATATTCTTCAATGAGCTGTGAGGTCTGACCTCGTTGTAATCCCTCCGCCAGTCTTCAATGATGTT
>Ga0182011_10001406_pt1 | contig 21057 bp, 21 predicted proteins | sample 711E1DmetaG_FD_120481 | JGI IMG/M metagenome (GOLD analysis project Ga0182011, IMG submission 120481) | Permafrost microbial communities from Stordalen Mire, Sweden - 711E1D metaG | ecosystem: Environmental > Terrestrial > Soil > Wetlands > Permafrost | place: Sweden: Stordalen | collected... | reverse complement strand
GGGGGGGGTAAATTTTGCCATAATCGAATTTGGATCATGAGATTGCTTCGTCGCATGGCTCCTCGCAAAGACCGGGAATTTTATTAACTTCTTTTCTGCTCCCAACCCGAATTAACCTTACTTGCACAGTCATTGCGAGTCCGACGCAGGAGGGCGTGGCAATCCTTCAATCCCATCCTGAAATAAAATTAGTTAATACCTGAATCTTTAATGGTGATAAAATTATTTTCTACTTTTACATAAAATAAAATAAAATCCAATAATATGAACAAAACCATAATGATTACCGGTGCTACAGCAGGTTTCGGAAAGGCAACCGCTTTGAAGTTTGCCGAAAATGGATATAACATAATAATTACCGGCAGAAGAAAAGAACTACTTAACGAACTTGAAAAAGAACTTCATACAGTTGGTAAGATAAAAGTCCTTTCACTCAATTTTGATGTAAGAAAAAAGGATGAAGTTGAATCAGTTATAGGGAACCTTCCGGAAGAGTGGAAGAAGATTGATATACTTGTAAACAATGCCGGACTGGCTGTCGGACTTGATCATATCCAGAATGGAAACACTGATGACTGGGACAGGATGATCGATACAAATGTCAAGGGTCTGTTATATGTTACAAGAACAGTCGCCCCGCTCATGGTTGCAAGGAACAGAGGCCATATTTTTAATCTTGGTTCCATTGCAGGAAAAGAGGCATACGAAAACGGGAATGTTTATTGTGCTTCAAAATCTGCAGTTGATGCTCTTTCAAAATCAATGCGTATAGACATGTTAAAAAACAATATAAAAGTGACTCTTATTTCGCCCGGAATGGCGGAAACGGAATTTTCCCTGGTTCGTTTCAAAGGAGATGAACAAAAGGCAAAAACCGTGTATAAAGGGATTGACGCTCTTACTTCAGATGATATCGCAGATGTAATTTACTATTGCGCGACTCTTCCCGATCGGGTATGTATAAATGAAGTTGTAATCACTCCGACACAACAGGCAAATGTAAATCAAAGTGTTAGAAGGGCTGAGGGCTGAAGGCACAGGGCACAGGGCACAGGGCACAGGGCACAGAGCACAGAGCAGAAAATAGAAACTCATTTCAATTTATTTCAACATATTTCTACTTATTTCCAAATAATCATCTCCTATGAAAAAGTCATATGTTATTCTGATTTCAATGTTCCTGCTCATGGTGATTATTCCGGTAAAATTATTCGGGATAAACACAAATGACACGCGTATGATGTCACAACCTGCAATAAGTGCCAACCATATCGCATTTATTTATGCAGAAGATCTGTGGATTGCAAATACCGACGGTTCGCAACCACGCAGATTAACTGTAGATGAAGGGATTGAATCAGATCCATATTTTTCACCTGATGGATCCTTAATCGCCTTCAGCGTCCTTTACAGGCTTACTGGAATATGAGATACGGAATGGATCTTAAATCGCCGAGCGCTTCAATACAGGGTCCAAAAGTTATGATTATCGATGAAACAGCCGGATCGGGGGGTGATATGCTGCCCTGGATGTTCAGAAAATTTAAAGTCGGGACACTGGTAGGTAAGCGTACCTGGGGTGGGCTGGTAGGAATCCTGGGTTTTCCGGAATTCATTGACGGAGGATCAGTTACTGCACCAAATGTTGCTATCTGGACAAAAGACGGATATGTTGTAGAAAATACCGGGGTTGCTCCTGATATTGAAGTTGAACAATGGCCCGCCGATGTTATCAACGGAAAAGATCCTCAACTTGAGAAGGCTATTGAAGTGGCGCTTCAGGAACTGAAGAAGAATCCGCCGGAAGTACCTGTTCGTCCGCCTTATCCTGTAAAGGGTAAAAAATAAGATAAAAGACAAAAGATAAAAGTCACAAGACAAAAATAAAAAGTTAAATCTAAATGTTGCATGTTGCATAATGCATGGTCGATGTTAAATCCACCTTGCACTTTGCATCCCGAACTTTGAAACTTTCTTTACTTTTATCTTGTGACTTTTATCTTTTGTCTTGATTATTCTTCCATAAACTCCTGAGCCTTCAGTACCTGCATTAGTATTTTTGAGAAATAAATATTATCTGCTTTATTATACCTGATATCAGTAAAGACCTGCGCCAATGTCTCTTTATTATTCTCAGTAACAAACTGCTGTGAATCTTTTCTTCCCTCTTTCTCCTTATAATATTTTTCAATTTCCTCTCCTGAATAATCGCGGTAGAACTCTTTATGAATTACTGCATCGAGAGGCAGCCTATCGACCTGTTCTGGTTTCTCAGATGGCCATCCTAATGTAACTGTCGTAACAGGTACAACTCCTCTGGGAAGCTTCAAAAGGTCAATAATTTTATTGGCATTATAAGTTGTAGTTCCAAGGTAGCATATTCCAAGGCCTTTTGACTCGGCTGCGATACTGACAGTTTGCGCGACAAGTAATGCATCAATTGCACCGGTAAAGAAAGAAAGAAAATTATCATAACCGGGCTCAGCATTTCTCAACAGACACCATTTGTTAAATCTGTTGAAATCTGCACAGAATGTCAGAACAACCGGAGCCTCAGTAATCATCTTCTGATTAAAATGAAGAGGAGAAAGTTCCTTTTTCATTTGTTCATCCCTGGTTATGATTATACTATAAACCTGCATATTCCCGGTTGTGGAAGCTCTGCAACCCATAACAAGCAGTTCGTTAAGAAGCTTATCATCAATATTTTCGGAAGAATATTTCCGTATTGTTCTGCGATCCAGAAGAATATCTGAGAATTTAGCCATTTTTTTATGTTGTAGAATATAATACAAAGTAAATAAATTCCACCTAAACCTTTCGACTGAAGTAAAGGATTTTCATATCTTAGCATGAACCTTAGAAACCTAATCCGTAAAATATATTCGCATGAAAAAAAATCTTTTTATAGTATTACTTCTTGGATTTATTATTTGCTTAAATCCTGCAACTGCACAAAAGAAAAAGAATGCTTTTAAAGATGCCGTGAAAGATTCCTTGAAAAAGGAAACGGGATTATCCTCCACATTTGCTGGATTATCCTTCCGGAGCATTGGTCCGGCATGGGCTTCAGGAAGAATTTCCGATTTTGCCGTGAATCCTGAGAACCATTCTGAAATCTATGTTGGTGTTTCTGCCGGTAACATCTGGAAAACAACGAACAATGGTACGACCTGGGCACCTGTATTTGATAAATATGGAGCCTATTCCATTGGATGTCTTAAGATGGATCCCTCAAACCCGTCGGTGATATGGGTTGGAACAGGCGAAAATAACCATCAGCGTCAGCTTGGATATGGTGATGGTGTTTATAAATCCGAAGATGCAGGAGCAAGCTGGAAAAACATGGGCCTGAAAGAATCTCGACAGATTGGAATGATTGCAACCGATCCGCGAAATTCAGATATAGTATATGTAGCAGCTGAAGGTTCGATTTGGGGACCAGGCGGAGATCGCGGCCTCTTCAAAACAACAGATGGTGGAAAGACATGGAATAAAGTACTGGATATCAGCGAAAACACCGGTGTAAATAATATTGTGCTTGATCCACGTAATCCTGATCTTCTCTATGCCACTTCTGAACAGAGAAGACGACACGTGTTTACTAAAATTGGCGGCGGACCCGAGTCAGCGGTTTATAAATCGAAAGATGCCGGTAAAACATGGTATAAGATAATGAATGGCCTTCCTACGGTAGATATCGGAGGCATGGGCCTGGCAATCTCACCGGTAAACCCGGATGTTCTTTATATTATTATGGAAGCGGCAGGAGAATCAAGCGGTTTCTACAGAACAACCAACAGGGGTGCATCATGGGAAAAGATGAGTTCATATGCTTCCAGCGGTCAGTATTTTAATGAGATCTTCTGTGATCCTAAAAATGTCGATAAAGTTTATAGTACAGAGACCGTTTCAAAAGTCACAGTTGATGGTGGAAAAACCTGGATCAATGTCGGAAATAATCAGAGGCATGTTGATGATCATGCAATGTGGATTGATCCGGACAATACAAAGCATTTCTATATTGGCGGTGACGGTGGTATCTACGAAACATTTGACGAAGGCAAAAATTACATTTTCAAATCGAACCTGCCCGTATCACAATTTTACAGGGTTTGTGTCGATAATGCTTTGCCGTTTTATAATGTTTACGGAGGAACCCAGGACAATAATTCAATGGGAGGTCCTTCGCGTAATATCAACAGAGACGGTGTTGTTAATGCCGACTGGAAAGTTACTGTTGGTGGCGATGGTTTCTGGGTTGCAATAGATCCTGTTGATGAGAATATTGTCTATACAGAATCCCAGTACGGAAATGCAGCTCTCTGGGACAAGAAAAGCGAAGAATCGGAAGACATCAGACCTCTTCCGGGGAAAGGGGAAAAGACATATCGATGGTACTGGGATACTCCGCTGATCATTAGTCCGCATAAAAGGGAACGGATTTATATGGCGGCAAACAAAGTATTCCGAAGCGATAACCATGGACGGAGCTGGGAAGTAATATCTGAAGATCTTACACGAAACGAGGATCGGAATCAGTTTAAGGTGATGGGGAAATACTGGAGTATTGATGCTGTTGCCAAAGATGTCTCGACATCACTCTGGGGACTGATAGTAACTCTTTCGGAATCAAAAGTTAAGAAAGACCTTATTTATGCAGGAACTGATGATGGTGTTATTGCAGTAACAGAAAACGGAGGCAAGAACTGGACAAGGTTCACTACTTTTCCGGGTATACCCGATTATACATATGTAAGCGATATCCTTCCTGATAAATTTGATGAGAATGTGGTTTACGCTACTTTCAACAATATGTTAAATGATGATTTTAAACCATATATATTGAAAAGCACCGACAAAGGTAAATCATGGACCTCAATAATAAACAAGCTCCCTGTAAATGGCACTATCCATACAATACAACAGGATAATACAAATCCAAACCTGCTCTTTGCCGGTTCAGAGTTCGGATTCTATTTCTCGATAGATGGTGGCAACGAATGGATTGAATTCAAATCAGGATTACCAACCATCGCAGTCCGCGACATTGCACTCCAGGAGCGGGAGTGTGATCTTGTAATAGCAACATTCGGAAGAGGGTTATATATCCTTGATGATTATTCTCCATTGAGAAATTTTAAAAAAGAAATCCTCAAAAAAGACGGGTATATCTTCCCAATAAAAGATGCTAAAATGTATGTCCAGTCCAATGGATTTGACAATCAGGGTTCAATGTATTACAAATCACCAAACCCCGAATTCGGAGCCACTTTTACATATTTTGTAAAGGACGTTCCAAAGACTGCTAAAGCAAATAGGCAGGAAAAAGAGAAAGTACTCTTTGAAAAAGGAGAACCAATACCTCAGCCTTCCATTGCAGATCTTGATGCCGAAGTGAAAGAGATAAAACCATACCTGATATTTACAATTACCGATGAAAATGGCAACATTATAAAAAAAATGTATAAGTCAGCCGAAAAAGGAGTAAACAGGGTAACCTGGAACTTTACCTATGAAGGAATCAGTCCAGTAACTACAGTAAAATATGAGCCGATACCCGTAACTACCGGACAAAGAAATAGCGGAATCCAGGTAATGCCGGGGACTTACAAAGTTTCTCTTTCGATCTTTTCGAAGGGAGAAACAAAGGAACTTGCAGCTCCTGTCCCATTTTTATGTAAACCCCTCAATCTTGCTACTTTCCCTTCAACAGATCTGAAGGCAAAATATGCATGGATCAGTGAAGCATCAGATTTTTCAAAGAGCATTTACGCGACCATTAGTTATACAACTGAACTTATGAATAAAACTAACGCGGTTATGCAGGCTATACATGAGACACCGGTGGCTTCAGCCGAAATGATGAAAGAGGCCGAAAGAATAAATAATGAGCTGGACAAAATTATGTTTATATTTAATGGCCCTGCAGCAAAAGCAAGTGACGAAGAACTTCCACCGATGGATTTACCACTTTCGCAAAGACTCGGTTCGATGGCATCTGCAAGCTATGGGACAAGCGGTGATATCACAACAATTGCAAAGGAACAGATGGATATCCTGAAAGTTGAATTTCCACCAATCCTCAACAGGGTTAAAAAGGCCGGCCAGGATCTTCAGAATCTTGACAAACAGCTTGATGAAATAAAAGCACCATGGACTCCGGGCAGGGTTCCTGAATTATAAAGTAATGGACAGCAGTATATTGTAATTGTTTTTTAGGAGAATTTTTTTTATACTTGTTATTGAATAATAATTTTAAAAAAATGATTATGAGCAGACCAGTCACACTCTTTACAGGCCAATGGGCAGATATGCCGTTTGAAACTTTATGCCAAAAAGCCAGATCATTTGGTTATGATGGTTTGGAATTAGCCTGCTGGGGAGATCATTTTGAGGTAAATAAAGCTGATGATGTATATTGCCGTAAGAGGAAAGAGATACTTGCTAAATACGGACTTAAAGTTTTTGCGATTGCTAATCATCTGGTAGGTCAGGCCGTTTGTGATCATATTGATGAAAGACACAAAAGTATATTACCTGACTACGTCTGGGGGGATGGTGATCATGAAGGTGTTCGTCAGAGAGCAGCCCTGGAAATGATCAGTACAGGAGAAGCCGCTAAAAGGATGGGAGTTAGTATTGTCACTGGCTTTACCGGAAGTTCCATTTGGCCACTGCTCTATTCATTTCCTGCGGTTCCACAGTCAATGATAGATAAGGGATACCTAGATTTTGCATCTCGATGGATACCAATCCTGGACAAATATAAGGAACTTGGTATTCACTTTGCACTAGAAGCTCATCCCACTGAAATTGCATTTGACATAGCTTCTGGAGAAAGGGCGATTAAAGCTGTTAAAAACCATCCTAACTTCGGCTTTAATTTCGATCCTTCGCACTTTGGCTACCAGGGAGTCGACTACGTAAAATTTATTTACACTTTCCAGGAAAAGATTTTTCATGTTCATATGAAAGATGTTGGGTGGTCAAAAGTACCGACAGAAGCGGGTGTATTCGGTGGACATACTGAATTCGGAACACTTGGCCGCTACTGGGATTTCAGAAGTCTTGGACATGGGAATATAGTATTTGAGGATATTATCAGGGCGCTCAACACAATAAAGTACAAAGGACCACTCTCTGTAGAATGGGAGGATGGCGGCATGGACAGGGAATTCGGAGCAAAAGAGGCATGTGAATTCGTACGCAAGGTTGACTTCCCTTCTTCAAATATTGCTTTTGATGCAGCGTTCGAAAAGAAATAAAAGAAATATCATGAAAAAAATAAAAATGGGAATGATCGGAGGCGGTATCGGCGCCTTCATAGGTGATGCACATCGTCGTGCTTCGAGAATCTGCAATGATTTTGAACTTGTTGGAGGTGTATTCGATGTCGATTATGAAAAAAGTAAGCAGTTTGCGAAAAATGAGGGTATCATGCCTGAACGGTGTTATAAAAGTGTAGACGAGCTTATCAAATCAGAGTTAGCCTTACCTTCAGATTCCCGAATGCAGGTTGTCTCAATAGTTACTCCCAATGCGCTGCATTTTGCTTTTGCCAAAAGGTTGCTCAGTGCGGGGTTTAATGTGGTTTGTGAAAAACCTATGACAATGACTGTCAAAGAAGCGGAAGAACTGGAGAAACTTGTTGCAGAAAAAAAACTGACATTCGCGCTGACTCACACCTACACCGGTTATCCAATGATTCGTCAGATGAGGGATCTTATATCAAAAGGCTTTCTTGGCACAATACAGCGCATCGATGCCCAGTATTATCAGGGTTGGATCAATTCAATAATTCATGGTACAGGCAGCAGGATTACCGGAGTCTGGAGACTCGATCCAAAACACGCAGGAGCCAGCAGTTGCATGGGTGATATCGGCGTTCATGCCTTTAACCTTATTGAATATACAACAGGACTTGAAGTAAAAGAGGTACTCTCCGATCTTAATCCCGTCAAAGAGGATATACAACTTGACCTTGATGGAACCGTATTACTTCGTTTCAGTAAAAACCTCAAAGGAGTTATCAGAGCCAGCCAGGTCTGCGGCGGTGAAGAGAATAATCTTACAATAGCGGTTTACGGATCAAAAGCCAGCCTCAAGTGGGCCCAGGAAAATCCGAATTATCTCTATATGCTCAGTGATACGGAACCAACCAAAATATTTAAACCTGCTCACGGATACAATGAACAACTTGCTGAAAGCAGTCATACGATGCCTTCAGGTCATCCTGAGGGAATATATGAAGCTCTTGCTAATATTTATAAAGGCACTGCAAAGTCGATCAAAGGTGAAAAATTTACTCCCGGAGAATTCCCCACTGTTCATGATGGAGTCAGAGGAATGAAGTTCATTCACGCCGTAGTTGATTCCAACAAGGAAGGAAATATCTGGGTTAAATTGTAATTAGATATAAGACAAAAGGAAAAAGACAAAAGTAGAAGGCCGTCTCATTTAAGTTTTGAGACGGCCTCTTACTTTTCACTGGTTATCAATAATTTAATCCTTTAGAAGGCGTGAGGGTAAACCGGAAAAGGAGCCCTTTTGAGACACCCTCTACTTGTATCAATTCTCAGAACCTCTCGGTGAATTTATGACAATAAGGCATTTTGCCATTTTTAAAATAATAATCCTGATGATACGCTTCAGCCGGATAGAATTCTGAAGCTTTTGTGACATGAGTTGCAATTTTATAACCTTTGGTCCTCAGTATATTCAGGTCGTTCTCTGCTATATTTTTCTGATCATCATTCAGATAAAATATTTCTGATCTGTACTGATCACCTATGTCAGGGCCCTGTCCTCCAACCTGGGTGGGATCGTGAATATCAAGAAAAAGTCTGAGCAGCTTCTCATATGAAGTTTTTTGTGGATCATATACTATTTTGACTGCTTCTGCATGACCGGTATTTCCTGTACAAACCTCCTGATATGTAGGGTTTTTAACAGTTCCTCCCGTATATCCTGATGTAACTGAAATTACACCGGGGGTTTTCTTCATGAAATAATCAACACCCCAGAAGCAGCCACCGGCAAAAATTGCTGTTCCGTATCGTCCGGCTTCAAGTTGAGCCGGTACAAATTGGAGCGATACAGAATTTACACAATGACGCACATTTTTAGCAGTTAAATGCTCCCCAGTAAAAACATGTCCAAGATGAGCTCCGCAGTTAGCACATTCAATTTCAGTTCTGATGCCATCAGGGTCAGGAATCCTTATTACAGCACCTTTTATTTCATTATCAAAACTCGGCCATCCGCAGTCCGATACAAATTTATCGGTGGAATAATATAGTGCAGCTCCGCATTTTTTACAGACATACGTGCCCTTTTCCATGTAATTGGTGTACTTTCCGGTAAAGGGAGTTTCAGTACCTTTATCGTTTATGACATTTGATTCAGCTTTTGTAAGATCATAGAACTTAAGCTTTTCCTGTGAATAAGATTTTTCACTCATACCGGCAAAATAGATTAATAATATTAGTATAGAAATTTTTGTATTCATTGATCATTTTTTATACGTTTGGTTATGTAACAAATACAGGACAATAATGTTGACTTTTAAACCATTTTATCAAATTATTTGTTCACCTGTATATTATTTTTGGCATAAAGATTGTTTTTAGAATGAAAAGTATATTTTTGTACATTAATATTATTGAATCGATATGAAAAAGATTGCTGTTATACTTCTTGTCACTTTTATTACTGCTATTGTTGTCAGTTCATGTAATAAGAAGGAATGCCCTGCATATTCAAAGGGTCATGCCAAAGCTAATACAGAGCAGACAGGGAAAAATGTCTGAATTCTGCATCGTTCCTTTGATTCATCCAACTTTATAAGTTAGCAAAAAATGAAAAAGCTGCTTATACTAGCGGTAATAGTTTTACTTGGCTCAATGTCATTGTTTGCGCAGGGTGATTTAAATGAGCAGCAGAAGGTTTTTTTCCGTAACGAAAAATCATTAGGTTTCCTTTTAAATAGTGATGGTATAGGATTCAGCTATCGCGAGGCTAAAAGAATTGATTATCGCAATAAGAACCTGATCGAGATCGATGCCGGAAATCTTAGGCTGGTTAAAGAATATAAACAATCCGCTCAACAATTGCAGGGTGGTTCTTATATTTTCGGTAAACTTAATTCAACATTTTTCCTGAGAGCAGGTTTGGGCCATCAGCATGAAATTTTCAAAAAAGCCGATCTTGGCGGAATCGCAATCAGGTATTTCTATTCGGCGGGACCGGTTATTGCAATATACAAACCTATCTATTACAAAGTACTACATCTTCTTTCAGCAAATGAATATGAGATTAAAGAGGAAAAATTTGATTCCTCAATTGCTTCATCTCAGGATATTTACGCTAAAGCTTCTTTTACAAAAGGACTGGACGAAACAAAAATTATGCCGGGGCTATATGGTAAAGGAGGATTCAATTTTGAGTACAGTAAAGAGGATAAGGTAATTCATGCAATAGAATTTGGAGCCCAGATCAATGCTTTTCCCAAGAAGATTCCAATAATGGCTGGTCCTGATAATAAAGCCCTGTTTTTCTCATTATTTGTAAGTTACAGATTCGGTGTAATACTAGACCCTCTTGATCCCGAATCAAATAAGCTTTCAAATATCTTCAAAAGAAAAAAGAACAATTGATCTTTTTTCAGCTTTTGAAATTTCCGCAGAAATTACTATTTTTGTGTGTCAATTTATTAACTAATTAATGAAACAGAAATGTCAAAAATTAAAGTAGGGATCAACGGTTTTGGCAGGATCGGCCGACTGGCCTTCAGGGCTGCCATGAAAAGGAACGATATAGAAATAGTCGGAGTCAACGACCTCCTCGAAGTGGAATATATAGCTTATATGCTTAAGTACGACACTATTCACGGTAGATTCGATGGAAAAGTTGAAGTTAAGGACGGCAAGCTTGTTGTAAATGGACAGAGTATCCGCATAACTTCCGAAAAAGATCCTTCAACCCTGAAATGGAATGAGGTAGGCGCTGAATATGTAATTGAATCCACTGGTCTTTTTCTTACAAAAGAAAGCGCAATGGGTCATATCACAGCAGGTGCAAAACATGTTGTGATGTCAGCTCCCTCCAAAGATGATACCCCAATGTTTGTAATGGGTGTTAACCATACTAAATACAAATCAGATATGCAGTTTGTATCTAATGCTTCCTGCACAACAAATTGTCTTGCACCTGTTACAAAAGTACTTCACGACAATTTCGGGATTATTGAAGGTCTTATGACAACCGTTCATTCAACCACTGCAACCCAGAAAACAGTCGACGGTCCCTCGAAGAAGGATTGGAGAGGTGGTCGTGCCGCTTCCGGCAATATTATTCCATCCTCAACAGGTGCTGCAAAGGCTGTAACCAAAGTAATCCCCGAACTGAAGGGAAAACTTACCGGGATGTCATTCAGGGTTCCAACACTGAATGTGTCAGTTGTTGACCTCACCTGCCGTCTTGAAAAGCCAGCCAGCTACGATGCTATCAAAATAGCTATGAAGGCTGCTGCTGATGGTCCGCTCAAAGGAATCCTCGGTTATACAGAAGATGCTGTAGTTTCCAGCGACTTTATAGGTGATTCACGTACATCTATCTTTGATGCCGGAGCAGGTATTTCTCTTAACGATAACTTTGTTAAGATTGTAGCATGGTACGATAATGAGTGGGGATATTCCTGCAAACTTCTCGACCTCATTGCTCACATGAACACAGTGAAGTAAAAGAAGGGACGTTGCATACAACATCTTTACCATATACAAGAAGGGAAGTTGCATGCAACGTCCCTTCCTATTTTTACACAATCATGTTTATTTCCAGCGGTATACCTGCGGTATCACGGTAATGTTCGCCAAGTTCCAGCATCCCTTCATCGTCTTCTTCATAAAGCCATTTCATTTTAACAAGTTTTCCTGATCGCCCGTAACCTGTCAATCTTTTAAGTATTTCATAAAGATACTTTGAAGAGCCGCTGTTAATATATTCCAGTTGAATATTAACATCCAGCCCGTTATTCTTTTCAAAATGAATGGTAAGCCAGCCTTCCAGACGGCGAAAAATAAGCTCTGGATTTTCAGGGATGGACCTCCCGACCAATTCAAGTTTGTTTGCATCGGGATAATAAGCAATACCCGGACAGTTCTTTAGTTCTTCCTGAATCACAAATTTTTCCATATTCTGATATTTTATTCATACCTTAAAGCTTCAATCGGATCAATATTAGCCGCTTTAACTGCTGGTGCATAGCCTGAAACAACTCCAACAATAAAACAGACAACGATTCCAGTCACTACCCATACCCAGGGAATAACAAAACTTGATCTCAGCATTGATGATACTGCATTTCCTATAAGTATACCAAGAATAATTCCAAAAACGCCTCCCAACTGACCTATCATTATCGATTCAAAAAGGAACTGATACTTAATAGTCTGGGTCTTTGCTCCAATAGCTTTCCTGACTCCAATTTCACGTGTCCGCTCGGTAACAGAGACAAGCATAATATTCATAAGTCCGACAGCAGCCCCGAATAATGTAACAATACCAATAATTGTAGCGGCAAGTGTAACAAATCTGAGATTTTTCAGAAGCATATTAACAATATTGTCGCTTTTAGAAATATTAAAATCCGATTCATCTCTCGGATTAAGATTTCGAACTGTTCTGAACACAGCTTCGGCTTCCCCGGTCATCATATCAAGATTAACAGGGTTCATCGGCATAATGTTTATGGAGAAAGTCATATCAGGTTGGGAAAAATACTGACGGGCTGTTGTAATAGGCATAAAACAAACCCTGTCAGGATTTCCGAATCCTGATCCTTTGGCTTTCAGAACTCCTGTTACCAATAACTTCATACCGCCAACGCTAATCTCCTGCCCTAAAGGGTCAACACCTGAACCAAAAAGATCCTTTACAATATCAGATCCTATAATCACATTATGTCGGATCATCTGTATTTCATCAGAGCTAAAATTTCTTCCACTTTCAATTTCATACCCTGCAACTATAAGCTGGTTCTCATCCACACCCTTTAGGCTCACATTGGGATTGGTTTTCTCAGTTCCATATTTAACAGTTGTTAAACCGGATGCAGTAAAAGAAATTGAAACATAAGCTGCTTCTGTAAAGCGATTTTTAAACTCTTCTGCCTCCCTGTATGATATCCTTGAGAAATTCTTGGTCCTGCTTCTATCGTTGCCAACCTGGATGTTCATTCCGCGGGAAGTAATTGTGAATGAATTGGCACCCATCATGGTAAATTGATTTGTAAGGGACGATTTTATCGCGTCAATCGCCGTAAGGATCCCCACCAGCGCCATAATCCCCACAGCTATTATACAAATTGTAAGGATAGCCCTCACCTTGTTGGATTTAATCGCACGAAATGAAATCTTCAGGTTTTCCTTGAAAATACCTATTCTAAATATACTTTTCTTCATTTATAGTATCTACTGCTACATGTCAATATTAAAAACTAAAAGTACACTTTTTTTCCTATTATTGGTGGAATACCTCCGGGATTCTAAAAAAAAATGAAACCATCGATCATGCAACACATTATTAATCTATAAGTTACTTCAATATATCCAATATATCAACAGATCACATTATTCATAAAGGTTCTGAAAGAGCCAGTTAGTTTAAAAATTACTCAAAATACTTTCAGTTTTAGTCAAAATAATTATTCTTTTAGTTGCATAACTAATCTATTCGTTGTATATTTGGTATGGTTTTTACGGGAACAAAGAATTAATAAAAAATATATATGATATGAGAGAATTAACCAGGGCTGAAGAAGAAGTGATGCAGGTTCTATGGAAGATAAAAAAGGGGTTTGTTAAAGAGATACTCGAACATTTTGATGAACCAAAACCAGCATATAATACAGTTAGTACGATTGTCAGAATATTACAGGATAAAGGTTTTGTTTCTCACAAAGCCTACGGAAGGACTCATGAATATTTTCCGGTTGTTTCAAAAAACGAATATTCAAAAACCCATCTGAAAACATTTGTGAACGACTATTTTTCTAACTCCTTTGAAAAGATGGTCAGCTTTTTCGCTAAAGAAAAAAGCATTTCGGTCAAGGAGATGGAAGAGATTATGAAAATAATGGAAGGAGAAGTTAAGAAACAAAAAGCAAAATAATGAGCACACTATTTATATATATGATAAAAGTTGCTCTCTACATGTTTGCCTTTTACCTCGTATATTCAATAATGTTAAGCAGGGATACTTCTTACAGCCGCAACAGGGCATATATTCTTCTGTCATTATTATCAGCTATAATTTTCCCATTAATCACTCTACAGACTATCAAATCGTTGAATTTTCAGTTTTTTGGAAAGTTTCTTTCCGAAGTTTTCATTACTGCAAGCGCCAGTGGAACCAAATCGTTAAATTTAGGATTATATGATATCACTTTACACCGGACGATTAATTCAATTTATATTATAGGCTTTATTGTTTTCATAATCAAATTATTAATTGATCTTTTCAATCTGCTGTTTTTAGTTTTACGCAATAGAGATGAGGGAAGCCATATTATCAGATTTCACGGTTTTAATACATCCGGATTTTCAGCAATGGGATATATCTTCATTAATGCGAAGTTGAGTGAAAAAGAGGCTCACGAGATTATCAGGCATGAACAAAATCATCTCAAACAGAATCATTTCGTTGATATCATCTTTATTGAATTAATAAAAGCCTTTCAATGGTTCAATCCGGTTGTTTACCTGTTTAACAGGTCATTGCGGGCTATTCACGAATATCAGGCAGACCAGGAGTGCCTTAGTTCAGGTGTACCAATAGTTAGCTATCAGAGTCTCTTGTTAAACCAGGTTTTTAAATCGGGTGCATTCAATCTGACGAACAGTTTTTCGAATTCATCGCTGATAAAGAAGAGGATGGTTATGATGACAAAAAAACGTACTTCTTCTCTTGCGAGTGTCAAAATATTAGTTGTTGTGCCGGTGGTCGGGATTGTTTTTCTGGCTGTATCAGCATTCAAAGAGATTCCAAATTCTTATATAAAACAACTAATTCCGGAGATATCAGCGCTAAAATCAACGTCTGAATCTACTTCCGAATTAATGCCACCACCTCCACCGCCACCTCCTCCATCGTCCGAATCAAATGAAAACAAACAGGTTGCAAAAGAAGAATTAACAAAAGGACCAGGTTACGAACCATTTGTTGTTGTTGAAGAAATGCCGATGTTCCCTGGTGGAGATGGTGCACTTCTGAAATACATTTCAGAGAATACGAAGTATCCTGAAAATGCAAAAACACAAAACATACAGGGAAAAGTTATCATACGTTTTTGTGTTACTCCTGATGGAGGAGTCAGCCTGGCAAGTGTGCTTAAAGGTGTTTCTCCGGAACTTGATGCTGAGGCAATGAGGGTTGTCAATACACTTCCTTCCTTCCGGCCCGGCACACAGGGAGGCAAAGCAGTTCCAGTCTGGTATATGGTACCGATAGCATTTACTCTGAAATAAATCCTCATGCTGTTATAGCTGAATAAAATGATCCATTTCATAGATCATTTTTTATTTATAATTAATTATTTAGTTGCATAACTAATCAATTCGTTGTACATTTGCTATTAACTAAACAAACTTCATCACGTTATTTCTATTTCTTATTAAAAAGTACAGTTATGAACCTGAAAACAAATTTTATCAAATCGGTATGGCTGAAATCACTTTTGGTTGTACCTGCAATTATTTTGGTTTTTACAGTTTTTTCCTTAAATGCTTCCGGACAAAAATCCACCACAACCAAGACGGAAGTAGCCCCTCCTCCACCTCCGCCCGGCTCTGACAAGAAATCCGACTCTGGCATAACAAATGGCGCTTACCAGGTGGTAGATGTAATGCCAGAATTTCCCGGCGGAGATCAGTCGTTACTTAAGTATATTGCAGACAGCACACGTTATCCGAAAGATGCAAAAACCCAAGGTATTCAAGGAAAAGTAATTGTCCGTTTTATGGTTAAAGCAGACGGATCAGTTTCTGTCGTTAGCGTACTCCAAGGTGTCAATCCTTCTCTGGATAAAGAAGCTATTCGTGTGGTTAAGTCTCTTCCGAGTTTCACTCCGGGGAAACTGAAAGGGAAAACTGTACCCGTATGGTACATGATTCCAATCCAGTATTCATTAAAATAAATCATGTAACTATTTGTTGTAGTAGATAGAGGTCTGAGACCTGTCTCTACATTTCCGACAGCATACTATTTTAACCAGGCTGACCCTCCCACCGGGTCAGCTTTTTTTTGTATTTTGTAGTTCAATTTCTGTATTTTTGTATGCTGCAACTACAAAATGTATGGACCTAGAAGAAAGAATAAAATCATTTGCGCTCCTGGGGGAGATTCTGCGTAACTCATTGAATGGCGGTTTTATGACAAAATTTGAGACAGGTCCCGACCTGTCCCTTCTTAAAACATTGATTGACAATCAGTATAAGCATAACCCCTGGTTTACTCCGGAAAATGTAAAAAGAGCTATAACTGCAATAGCTGAGGAGCTTACAGAAGATAACCTGATCAAATGGACAAATGCCTATCCCGGACTCAAGGAGCAAAAAAATCCTTTGAGGGTTGGAGTATTAATGGCAGGTAATATACCGCTTGTAGGTTTTCACGATTTCCTTTCAGTGCTTATAACCGGAAATAATCTCATGGTAAAAACCAGTTCGAAAGATTTTGAACTGATTAATTACATAAGTAATATCCTTTGTGATATAAAACCAGAGTTCAGAAAAAGAATCGAATTTACAGAAGCTACACTTACAAATTTTGACGCTATTATTGCTACGGGAAATGATAATAGTTCAAGATACTTTGATTACTATTTTGGTAAATATCCGAATATCATAAGGAAGAACAGAAACAGCATCGCCATTATAGAAGGAGATGAAACTGATGATGAACTTGAAGGTCTTGGTACAGATGTTTTCTCATATTTTGGACTTGGATGCAGAAATGTATCAAAGATTTATGTTCCTGCAGGATATGATCCGGCCGCTTTGCTAACGCATTGGAAAAATTTCAGTGAAGTAATCGGGCATTCAAAATACGCGAATAACTATGATTTCAACAAAGCTGTTTATCTTGTGAATAAAGAGGCTTTTCACGATTCAGGATTTGTCTTATTGAAAGAAGAGACCAAAATTTCATCGCCGGTTTCTGTGCTATATTATGAATATTATGAATCTCAATATGCTGTAAAACAACAAGCAGAGCTCCTAAAGGAAAAAATTCAGTGCGTGATAGGCAGTCATAATGTTCCGTTTGGCAAAGCACAGTGGCCTCATCTGTGGGATTATGCCGACGGAATTGACACAATAGAATTTCTTCTAAAAAAAAAATAAGCAGGAATATTGTAATCTAAAAAATATTATATTGCACCCATCGAATTAATACATATTATGGTTTACAGATTTGTAGTGTTATCAGATGAAGATGAGTCATTTGTCAGGGAATTTGAGTTTCTTGATACACATACTTTACTGGATTTTCATAACCAGATTCAGGATGAACTGGAGTTTGATAAATCTCAGATGGCTTCATTTTTTATGGCAACCGACAATTGGGAGAAGGAGGAAGAATTCACTCTTTTTGATATGGGTACAGGATCTGCCACCATGGAAGTCGCTGTTCTGGAAGATATTATTTTCCGCAAGAACCAGAAGTTAATTTATGTATTCGATTTTTTTAATGAAAGATCTCTCTTCGTTGAGTATACCGGCGAGGTAAAAGAGATTGATGGTCGCGAATATCCTTCCTGCACAAATTCCAAAGGAGTCCCTCCCAAACAGGTGATTTTCGGTGGAACCACCCGGAAACTTTATAACAATATTGTCGTTTCCGATGATGATGATGAAGATGAACCTGAAGTTGATGATCTCTTTCTCAATGGAGATGACGAAGAAACGCTCCCTGATTTCGAAAATATAGAAAACCTGAACGAGGACGAAGAATAGTCTTCGAAGGTTCCAGTTCCAATGAAAAACTTTCTGATAGTTCTGCTTGGTCCGACCGGGGTCGGCAAGACAGATGTTTCTATTGACATTGCCAGCCATTTTAAATGCGAAATTATTTCAGCCGACTCAAGACAGTTCTTCAGGGAGATGAGAATAGGTACCGCTGTTCCTTCAGAATTACAACTTGAAGCAATAAAACATCATTTTATAAGATTCTTATCTGTACATGATTATTACAGCTCCAGTCTATTCGAAAGAGATGTACTTGAGCTGCTTCCAAAACTCTTTTCCAACAATAATGTCGCCTTTATGGCTGGTGGTTCAGGAATGTATATCGATGCTGTCTGCCATGGTATTGATGATATACCCGATATTGATCTTTCTGTTCGGGAAAAATACATTGCATTATATTTGGAGGAGGGGATAGAAGGTTTGAGAGCAACATTAAAACTTCTTGATCCTGAGCATTATGCAAAAGTTGATCTGAAGAATTATAAACGTATTATAAGAGCTCTCGAGATTTGTGAATCGACCGGAAGGCCTTATTCTTCCTTCCTTAAAAAGCAAAAAAGAGAAAGAGAGTTTGAAATAATTAAAATCGGACTCAAGCGATCCCGCGATGATCTATATGAAAGGATTAATTCCAGGGTTGATGATATGGTCAAAATGGGTATAGAGGATGAGGCAAAAAAACTTTATAGTTTCAGAAACCTTAATGCGCTGAACAGCGTTGGATACAAAGAATTTTTTGATGCCTTTGATGGTAAAATATCGAAGGAAAAAGCTATAGAACTTATTAAAAGGAACAGTCGCAGATATGCGAAACGACAATTAACATGGTGGAGTAAAGACAAGGAGATCAAATGGTTTCAGCCTGAGCAGGTGAAGGAGATAATCGAATATTGTTCAGTGAGATGCACCCCCTTTGCTTCCCCCTAAAAGGGGGAAATATTCTCAGAATTTTAGAATAATTCCACTAAATTTCACAGCTTTTTCCCCCCCCTTGGGGGAGATGTCCCGCTTCGGCAGGACAGAGGGGGTTTATTCACGTAACAGATCCCCTTTAGGGGGATAGCCGCATAGCAGCCATGGGGCTTACCACTCAGATCAGCCTTTTTAATTTTCTTATCGTTCCCTCGGGATCTTTTGAACCAAAGACCGAATTACCGGCAACCAATACATTAACACCCGATTCAATAAGCATTGGGGCATTTACCGTATCAATACCACCATCGACTTCAATTAAAACATTATAACCACCCGCGTCAATCATTTTACGGAGCTCAGTTATTTTATTATAGCTTTCCTTGATAAATAATTGTCCGCCGAAACCTGGATTAACTGTCATTATAAGCACCATGTCGACATAGGGAAGTATATTCTTAAGAAGTGAGACGGGAGTATGGGGATTTATCGCCACGCCTGCCTTCATTTCAAGATTTCTTATTTCTGTTACCGTCCGGTTAAGATGAATGCAGGCTTCATACTGAACAGTCAGATTATTAGCTCCGACATCACAGAACCGGTCAAGATACCGGTCAGGATCTATAATCATCAGGTGAACATCAAGAGGTTTTGCTGAAAGTTTTTTTACGGCTTTAATCACTGGAAAGCCGAAGGAAATGTTCGGTACAAAAACACCATCCATGATATCGAGGTGCAGCCAGTCGGCTTCACTTCTGTTTATCATTGAGATCTCATTTTCCAGATTGGCAAAATTTGCTGCCAGCAGAGAAGGTGATACAAGGTGGTCCATTTAAGATTATTTTGGACAAAGATAGAAACAAATTGTTATCCGAGGTAAGATTTCAGTATCCTGCAACGTGTTGTAAACTGAATCCTTTTGATAGCTTTTTCCTTTATCTGCCTTACTCTTTCCCTTGTAAGACTCAACTCCTCGCCTATCTCTTCGAGTGTATAAGGATGTTTCATACCCAGGCCAAAATATAATTTCAGAACTTTTGATTCACGCGGCGAGAGAGTGCTTAGCGCCCTTTCTATCTCATATGCAAGAGATTCGTTAATAAGATTTTTATCAGGACTAGGAGCATCGGAACTCTGCAGCACATCGTACATGTTATTATCCTCCTCTGAACTTATGGGAGCATCCATGCTTACTGTGCGTCCGTTTGTCTTCAGGGCATCCTTAACCTCCTCCGGTATCATTTCAAGCATTTCAGCTATCTCCTGGGATGAAGGTTCCCTCTCATATTCCTGTTCAAGCCGTGCAAAAGCTCTGTTTATCCGGTTAATTGAACCAATTTTATTAACCGGGAGCCTCACAATTCTTGCCTGTTCTGCAAGAGCCTGAAGAATTGCCTGACGAATCCACCATACGGCATATGAGATGAATTTAAAACCTCTTGTCTCATCAAAACGCTGAGCGGCTTTCATTAAACCAAGATTCCCCTCATTTATTAGATCTGGCAGACTCATTCCCTGATTTTGATACTGTTTTGCAACAGACACCACAAAACGAAGATTTGCTTTCACAAGTTTCCTCAGCGCTTCGGTTTCGCCCGATTTAATCCTTCTGGCGAGAATTACTTCTTCCTCAGGAGAAATAAGATCAACTCGTCCAATCTCCTGAAGATATTTATCAAGTGATGGAGTGTCACGATTTGTGACCTGTTTTGTAATCTTAAGCTGACGCATTTAATGGCCAGTTTTTAGTTTTTTGAAGAAAGATCAGGCAATAGGTACAATTTTAGTAAAAAAAAGCAACTTAACAATATAATATAATAATTTTTTTTTGGTGAATAATACTTTTTTAGTAAATTGCGAAGTTATTTTACATATTGAATATCAAATTATTAATTGATTTGATAAAGTCCGTTGCATTTTTGATAGCATTTATTAGGAAATATATTAGCAATTTTTTTTAATATTGCAGCGGTTTTTAGGATATGTGAAGTAGTACTAGCATAATCCATCGGGTTCATTTTCATATCTTGACCCGTGTTTCCAACAATATCATTAAAATCTCTTATATTCCATTTATCATTACAATATGTACGACATTCTTGAGTTAAGTAAGAAACTG
>Ga0182011_10001400_pt1 | contig 21092 bp, 13 predicted proteins | sample 711E1DmetaG_FD_120481 | JGI IMG/M metagenome (GOLD analysis project Ga0182011, IMG submission 120481) | Permafrost microbial communities from Stordalen Mire, Sweden - 711E1D metaG | ecosystem: Environmental > Terrestrial > Soil > Wetlands > Permafrost | place: Sweden: Stordalen | collected... | reverse complement strand
GAGTGAAAGAAAAATATCGAAGACATCGTGGACTTGCTCGAAAGTGTCGAGAACAGTATTTTCAGTGGTACTTTTATCTCCGACCACGATAAAAATAACAACACTTTTTGAACATTATACCCGGAATGAGTTATAATAATCTTCGCAGCAATCGGCTTTCCACCACGAAAAGAACTATTGTGAATGTCGGCATATCTTCGCAGTTATCGCAGTTTTTCGGCATTGATGCCGAGTATATGAATTACGGCATGAGGTCGAATCCGCGGAATGATACTCTCCGGATTGACAATATCTCTCAGTCCGTTATGGTCTCACCCCGGTTCACCTTCAGTAAATTCGGCGGGACGAATATTGTTGCACTGAACTATTCTCTCCAGCGCTATAATGATTATAATGTTATTTCGGAAAATATTTCAACAAATAGAACCAACAGCGGAACGATTTCATGGACGGTTATTTTCCCTACTACGCTCTCATTTTCGACAAGCCTTATGTATGCTTCCACCTTAACTTCTGCAGTTTCATCGACGATCAGAGGTATTACAGAAACAGTAGGGAGGTCGTTCTTCGATAATTTTCTTTCAACAAGCCTCACATTGGGATATAATTCCTTCACAATTGGAACGACCAGCAAGCAGTTTGTGGGAAGATGTAATGCATCCATGAATATGGGTAAAGGTGGAACAGTATCATTGACGGTATCGAGCAACAAGTTTAATTACAGTGACCCAACTGCCGGGAAATCATATGGCGAATATCAGGGAAGTCTGTCATATAATATTCATTTCTGATAGGAGATAAGAAATGGTAGGAAAATTACGAAAACCTTTCGTCTTGCCGGTTGTTGGATTTCTTATCTTGGCAGGAGTGCTATTCTCGCAGCCGTTGGCCGCGCAGGTTTCTGTCACATTAATTGTCCGAAACCCCATGCCCGCTCAGCTGTCAGTTTGGGAACATGACCCGACAGTTATTCAATTGATTATTATTGATCCCGCAGGCAGGTTGTATCAAAATATACGAGCTTCGTTCGTTGTCGAAGATCTTAATAAAAATTCTGTTGAAGTTCTCAAGTCGAAGGACAGTGATCCATCCATGCCTCGCTTTGATATCGGCCCATCGGTAACGACCACACGATTTACTCCGGATATCATTAATATTAATGCTATAAGCTATAATACAAGTTACCAAAGTCTTGCCCAGAGCACCAACAGTATCCCGGAAGGAAATTATCAAATCTGCGTGACGCTTATAGATCAAAATAATAATCCGATTGGAACGACGGCAAGAGTGTGCATGCCTTTTAACGTGATTGTTCTCGATCCTCCGGTGCTCACTCATCCCGTAAACGAGGCGACGATATCCGCACTTGCACCGACTTCGTTTAATTGGACACCTGTTATGCTCGGTGCTACGCATGTGGACTATCAAATGACTATTGCTCCCATATTTCAAAATCAAACCCCGCATGATGCGATTCAGAGCAACACTCCCCTTTTTCAGAAAAGAATATCTTTGAATTCATACATTTATACGCAAGCCGATCCGCCGTTTTCATTTTATCCCAGTGCGAACGCATTTGCATGGCAGGTGCAGGCACTCGATCAGCAGAACCTCCCCGCAGCAAAGGGTGAAGGGAAGAGCGAGATTTTTACTTTTACACTTCAGGGAAACGGCGGAAGTCCTCAGCAGCTTACACTACAACAGGACTACCCTTTGAACAATGATACGATTCCATGGATACCTCCTCATATGATTGTGAAGTTCGATCCCTACAGCGATGCAATAACCAGGATGGAGTACACGCTCACTGTTTCGGGCTCGGATAATTCTTCCTACTCGGTAAGCAGAACTTTGGAATGGAAGCAGGGGCCGCGGATCTCGCAGGGATGGTCCAGTCTTGCAGATACTGATCGAGCAAGGTATATCATCGCGGACCTGCAATTTACAGGAAATAACAACAGCAGTGTTTCAATCCCCGCATGGGCATACAGTTTGAAGAGGGGAACGAAATATAATTGGTCTGTCAATGCAAAATTTACTGTAGGGGCAAATATCATCCCGGTTGGAACAGGCACGCGAACGTTTGTAGTCGGTGCAACGTCGCCGTATCTTGTCAGCCCTACAAATAATGCTGTTATCGATACGACGGGACAGCCCATGACGCTTGTATGGGCAAACTCCCGGCCCAACACACTCAACCCTCCTTCTCTATTCGGTATGGGTTCCAGCCAGCAGAAGTCAGAAATTAAAGGCGCTGCCAAAGAGCAATATCGGATTGAGTTGTCTCAAGATTCGTTATTTGTAAGCATTGATACCACACAGACAATCGATGTTCCTCTTTTAATAGACTCAACAGGTGGAAATGCTTCCGGGCTCTACGGCAATCATTCGTTTACATTAGCCAAGCTTCATTCGGGAAAATATTTCTGGCGTACAGCCTGGCTCGATAAAGGTAAACCATATTGCACTTCCGATGTTTGGTCGTTCCAAATCGGGATAGATACGTCGCAGCAAAAGAATCAGCAGCCTAACCAGCAGCAGAACCAATGCGGAGCGAGTTATATTGCTGCAGTGCCGTCGGATCAAACAGCAACAAGCGGAACCTTTTCTGTCGGACAGACGATCAGGGTCGGACTGTTCACGATGAATTTAACGAAAGTTACCTCGGCGACAGGCACGAATCTCACAGGTGAAGGGACGATTGGTGTGCCATATCTTCACGCACCGATGATGGTGGAGTTCAATGGTCTTAAGGTAAATAAAAAAGCAGAAGTTGTCGGAGGAAAAGTAACGGCCAAAATGGATCCGGGTTCTCCCATTCCTTCTACGGTAGCAAACCAACTGGGCAGTTTGGGATTGAAGAACTCCGATATTACTTCAATAATGAAATTGGCCGGTCAGGCAGCTAAACTTGTCAGTGGACTGACAACCAACACGCCGGTGGGGCTGCCCATTGGACTAGATAACGCTGTCGATGGATTTCCGATGACCATCGGTATCATCGGTATGGTATTTACGGATACCATTGCGACGCTCAATGCCGTTGCGTCGTATCCGTTACCCGACCTCGGACCCAATATAGGCCTCGGAGTCGGAGCGCGTGGGATTCCTCTTCAACCGGGAGGACTCGGAATCAATGAAGGAACGCTTTACCTTGCTGAAGATATCGGCGTCGATCAGTCCGGAAGTTTTGGATTCAGATTCAAAGCCCCGACACAAAGTGATTCGGGAACATATATGATGTGGGATTGTAAAGGCTTTAAAGAACTGCGTCTTCGTGCAGATATACTGTTCCCGCGTGATTGGCTTATACCGGTTCCCGATAACAGCGAAAAAGTGGCAGCGAAAATTCTTACGACAATACGAAAACCGGGGGATTGGATTGCCTCCGTTTCGATGGATTCATGTGAAATAGTCGGATCGTCGGGCATGATACTATCGGTAAAGGAAATGACGTACGATCACTCCGATGTGCAGAATCCCATTGGGATTGTTTTCCCGGCGAATTACCCAAAGGGGACTCCCGGCAGCGACTGGCATGGATTCTTCATCAAGAATGCAACGGTGACACTCCCGAAAGAACTTCAGACATTTCAAGGAGGCGCGCCTAAAATCAATGTGAATAACATGATTATCGACGGCGCTGGTTTTACCGCCAGCTTCATCGCTTCGAATGTTATCCAATATCCGCAGGGAAATTTTGGAGAATGGGGGGCGAGCATCGATACGGTGAGCGTGAATTTTGTGTGCAGTTCACTCACCGATGGCCGGATGGCAGGTCGTTTTCAAATACCGATCGCCGATAGTGCATTGGTGTATTCTGCAACACTTTCTACTTTGCAAAGCGGAAAGATGAAGTTTCTTTTCAACATCCATCCGACGAGTGAGGTGAAAGCTAGTGTATGGTGTGCCACTCTTGGACTCGACCCTTCATCCAGAATCGAGCTTGCGGACAGCTCAGGAAAATTTTGGGCAACAGCAACCTTGAACGGCAATTTTTCTATCAACGGCAAGGTGGGAGATTTGCCGAAAATAGATCTCCAGCTTCTTCAATTTCAGAATGTTGTTCTTACCACCAATGCGCCTTACATCAAAACAGGAACATGGAAATTCGGCAGCCCGGATCATTCAATGTCCGGATTTCCGATAACGCTCAGCGATGTCGGTATTGCGACCGGTCAGCGAAAAAACGGATTCGGCGTCGGATTGAAATTTAGCTTCAAGGCAAACCTCTCAGATATCATCAGCGGACAGACGTCGCTTTCCATTTGGGGTGTACTGAATCTGGGGAACAGCAGCGGGCAAAAATTTGCATTCGATGGTGTGGATGTCGATACCATAAAAATAAAAGCCGACCTGGGTGCAGTGTTTGCTGAAGGCTCGATTGTACTGTATCACGATGATGCAACGTTCGGCAACGGATTCCGAGGAGCGATCAGTGCAACCTTCGTGAAGACCGTGAAGGTCGAAGCAGTGGCGCAGTTCGGTTCGGTGAATGGATACCGTTATTGGTATGTCGATGCATCGGCAATCTTTGAATCAGGTATCACGTTTGGACCTGTGGCAATGTATGGCATTGGAGGCGGTGCGTGGTATCATATGAAGGCGGGTGATCTTCCTTCGTCTATTAATGGCAGCCCGTCGCCTGCATCCGCTACCGGTTCTTCTCTTTCCGGATTAACATTTACACCGGACCAATCTGTCGATCTTGGCTTTCTCGCGAATGCACATGTCGGCATTTCGGGTGGAAAGCAGGTATTTGTCTGCGGCATCACCTTGGGTGCACAATTTGTGAATGGCGGAATCGGTTCTATGTTCCTCACGGGTAAAGGCTACATTCTCTCTTCGGAAACCTCGGTGATCGATATCCTTTCAAAACAGGATGCAACAGTACTGGCAGATGTATCGATAAAATATGATTTTGTCAACTCTGTCTTCGAAGGAAACTTTCAATTCCAGACGGGTCCTAAATATAAAGGTGTATTCCTTGCGCAGGGGGAAATGAATCTTCATTTTGATCCGGTGAACTGGCATGTCCTTATAGGAACACCGGATAAACGAATCAAGCTTACTTTGCTCTCACTTGCAAAAGTCGATGCATATATCATGGCTGGTACTGATATTCCAGCACCGGACTTCAATAACTTTCAGCATAAATCAGATATAGAGCAGGCAATTGGACAGAAGCTTCCTGTCGCGCGCTCACCGCTCTCGGGCGGCCCGGTGTCCGGTTTTGCTCTCGGTGCAAGCTTGAACTACACCGGAGACTTTACATTCCTTGTATTTTATGCCCATATGGATTTTGGCATGGGGTTTGATATGGCAATCATTAACATGAGTAATGCCGTTTGTTCCAATTCCAATGAACCGGTAGGTATCAACGGCTGGTTCGGTTATGGAGATCTCTATGCGTATGTTAATTTCAAGATGGGAATTCGTGTCGATATGACTTTTGTCAAGGGCGATTTTCCGATACTCGATATGGGAGCCGGTGCATTATGCCGGTTTCAAGCGCCAAATCCCATTTGGGTGCAGGGAATTGTCGGCGGGCATTTCTCGATACTCGGCGGGCTTGTTGAAGGACACGCCGCGTTTACATTCGAGATCGGTGAGAAATGCGCAGTCGCAGCCGAAAATCCTTTGAAGATAGATCTTTTTACCGGAACCGCGCCGGAAAATGGAGCCACGAACATAAATGTCTTTGCGACACCGAGTGTATCCATCCGATTCCCCATCGATCAAGAAGTTGACCTGCAAACGCCAGATGAAAACGGGAATCCAATGCCAAAATCATATCGTATTGTCTTCGAAGATTTCACTTTAAAGGACATGAGTAACAACAGTCCGATTCCCGGCCACTCCGAAAAATCACAGGATGGATATACAGAATACTTTGTGTCCGACAAACCTTTGCCCAGTCACGCGACAGTTCTAGTAGCTGTGAAAGTTCAGGGATTTGAACTTGTGAACAGTCAGTGGGTTGTCACAAAGGATGGCAATGGCAACGATATCGTTCAGGATACTTCGTTCACCTTCACCGTCGGCCAGTGTCCGGACAGTCTGGTGGCGGACAATATCGCGTGGAGTATTCCAATCGACCGGCAAAGGTATTTTCTGTACGGCGAACATCAGCAAGGGAACGTATACTTGAATATCGATAGGCCGGAGTTGTTCAGCGTCGATGGGACCTATCTTGCCCGATTTCTTCCTATCAATGGAGGTCAATCACAAGATAAAACGATGACCTATGATGAAAACAGCAAAACCATCTCATTCCCTTTGCCTCTGCTTCAACCCTCAACAGAGTATGCTTTACAGATCGTCCGTCAAACAAAGCCGCAATTTCTTGCTTTGTCGATGAAGATGAAAAATTCCGTATCGCAGGGAAGTAAGATGACGGTAGCTGCAAAGTCAGGTGTGTTGGCCAAAGATTACAGCGGCGGTATTGGCGGACTCGATTCCCTGAATATTGCCTCGCCGAAATTTGTACCGGCAGGATTAAAGATACGAGCGAATGAAAAGCTTCTGTATGTACTATATTTCCAGACAAGTAAACATGCGACTCTTGCCGACAAGATCAATCAACTGAAATTTTCCAAGACCGACTATGCGCAGTACTGGAATATTTTTGAAGACCTTGCTGCGTCATTTGCTTCGGATGAATGGTGGGATGTTTACGATATGCAGGGATTTGTAAAGCATGGCCGCAACCAAAACGATGACCAGCAGAGCGATCCCTTGATTCTTGTCGATGCCGTTCACACGAATCAAACATGGTTTAACGGTTATGCAAAGCCGTCCATCTATAATCACATATTCGATCTTGCTGTTCGGGGACTCTGGTTTACGTCTGTACCTATTGCAGATGGACGAGTCTATGGACAGGCATCATGGACACATCCTGATCCGCAAGCCGCCTATACCAGTTTATCCTTCGGTCCGATTTCCGTACCTTATGTCAGCACATCGCCACAGTCGAAATCGTTAGCGCAATCTTTCCATAGTTCTACGATCATGGGATCGTCCGCATCGGCATACACACTGAAGGTAAAATATCTCCACGGCACAAATATCCCGGCGGACTTCAATAGCCTGTACTATGCTTCATCGAGAGTCTTGTATGAATATTATGCCGGCGATGCAGATGTTGATGGATCCGAGATTTATGGGAAGGGCGACTGGATTCAGAATAATCTTGGCTGGATGCAGAGTCTAGGAGGTCGAAGTATATTTAATTTCAATGCATTGTATACTCCGATATATCAAGACAATTATACAGTTGACTTTGCTTATTCTCCGAAGTTTGATTGGAACGTAAACGGGCCATGGGTTTCAAAAAATTTTACATACGGTAGTCCGAATGTTCTGCAGATGGCACAACCGATAAAGCCATCCACAAACTCAGCTGTCAAAAAATTAATTATCCATCACTAGGAAGGTTCCCTGAATTTTCGCAGGAGTAAGAATATGCACCATAGACTATTGATACTATCAGTGATAATTCCTTTGCTAACGGGTAGTCTCGCAGCACAACGAAAAACTCCGGCAAAGAGTGGAGAAGAGAAATCATCGGTGCCGTCTCGTCCACACCTCACCGCGGTGGCTCGTTCGGATCAGGATTCTATCGTCCTACGCTGGGCGCCGAGCACTGCACTTGGATGGATTGCCGGTAATCGGCTGGGTTATATAATAGAGAGAGTAACAATGCTGAAAGATCCAAAAGCAGCTCGAACGAGCTTGCACCGGTTAAATGCCGTGCCGATAAAACCATGGAATCTGGATGAATGGAAAGCACGTATTTCCAATAATAATCGCTATGCGGCAGTAGCTGTTCAGGCGTTGTACGGAAAAAGTTTTACGCCGAATATATCACGAGGTCCGGTGGCTGCCTTGAAAGACGCCGCCGATGAACTCACAAACCGGTTTACATTCGCGCTGTTTACCGCCGATGTCGATCCGCTTGCCGCAACAGGACTGGGCCTGCGGATGGTTGACAAAAATATCAAACCGGGAGAAAATTATTCCTACCGCATTCGCCTGGCAGGTAAAGATTCTCTCGCTCATCTTGATACTGCATTCGCAGTTGCTTCTGCCGTGCCGTTTATCCGCCCACCGGCTCCTCTGGGACTTGCCGTAGAAGCAGGGGAACACTCTATTATCCTTCGGTGGAAAAATATGCCAAATCCTCGCGGCGGATTTACATCATTTAATATTTATAAATCATTCGATGGGGGAAAGCGCTATGTCAAATTGAACGATCTTTCTTACCTCACCGCGACAGGAGAGAATCAGAAAATTACCGGCGGGCAATTATTTACCGATACCGGAGCTGTCGACTATGTCCGATACAAGTACCGATTGGAAGGAATTACTCCATTTGCCGATGTGAGTGAAACAGCTGAGATAGAAGGTATGGCGTTAGATCTTACTCCTCCTCCGGCACCAAAAATAAAGAATTCAGTTCAACTCACATTACGGACCGTGAGAATTCTTTGGGATATGCCGGCAATATCTCCTGATCTTGCAGGATTTATAGTCTCAAGAAGTTCTTTTGCACTGAAGGATTACCATCCGATTTTACGACGAGGCGTCCGGGTGCCTTCACCGGGAAAGAATAGTTCAGAGGAAACACATGATTTGATGAAGCTCATTCTCCCGGCAAATGCACGCTCATTCGATGATTCTACCGCAACGATGAGAGAACCGTATTATATCGTGGGAGCGGTGGATACCGCGGGAAATCTTTCCCAATCTCTTCCCGCCTACAGCGAGACAATCGACACGACACGGCCAGCGATGCCCATAGGACTTTCCGGGATTATCAACAAGCAAGGTGTGGTACATCTTCGCTGGAATCTCGGTCCTGAGCATAATATTATCGGTTATCGCGTGATGTGGGCAAATGTATCTACCCATGAATATTCGCAGTGCATTGATGAACCCGTACCGGACACGTTGTTCGTCGACTCCGTCAATATTCGCACACTCAGTCATTTTGTGTACTATCGTATTGCAGCCGTAACGGACCGCTATATTCAATCGCCTCTTTCAGCAATTATTGCATTGCGGCGACCGGATGTTGTTGCACCTGCATCGCCGGTTTTTCTCGATGTTCGAGCCACAGATTCATCCGTTGTGCTCCGATGGGCGAAGAGTCCGAGTGATGATGTTGCAAAGCAGATTTTATTCCGGCGTAATCATGGATCGCAGCTATGGAATCCGTTACGCTCATTAGGAGTTCGAGAAACGCAGTATACAGACACAGCCGTGATAACGAAGACAATGTATGAATATCAGATAGAGGTTGTCGATAGCAGCGGACTGCACTCGGCTCCCTCGCCCGTAGTCCAAGCGCGGCCATTCGATCCCGGGATTCGCACTCCAGTAAAAGACTTGAGTGTTCGTTATGATACGACTTCCAAAACGGTGAAGTTGAATTGGAAGTATGCATCACCCAGAAAGGAACGGTTTTGGTTCGTTATTTATCGCGCTGAAAATCAAGCTTTGGTAACAGAATATTCTTCTCTTGAAGGTTCTGCACGGGAATTTCAAGATCATTCTGTTCGTCGATCAGTATCGTATAAATACGCTGTTCGCGTGAAGACCGAGGGAGGTGCAGAATCTCAATTATCGGAATCGGCAGTAATTCGAATGCCGGGGAAATAGTTGACAAGAGGCAAGACTCATATTAAAACTGTAAATTTATGAAAGACTACCATGCGGCCGGGAGCTCTTAGTAGAAGATACGAGCGGCAACTCTTGGGTCAATAAATTAAAAGGGACAGGCCATCGTTGAATATTGTTAGAACACCGAGTAGCGATGGAGATTCCCAACATACCATGACGGAATTTCGTCCGTTCATATCACAATACGAAGCAACTAGTTTGTGCAAATATTTCGCACCCCCCAACCGGATTCGGGTACTCTTGCAGTTCCCAAAATGACATTTTTCGATAATTGCTGAATATCCTCTGAATTGATTTTTCGTGACATAAAAAGACGGGATAAAAAGAAGAATAGTTATACCTATAGGGTTGACTTTTTTTTCTGTAAATAGGTCTTTGGTTAGAAATCTCGATATATGAATAACGGGAAGGTAAATCCAATTATTTTAAACCATACTTTTCTCAGAATGGAATCCGCCGCAATACATCGTCAAATAAATATTACATTGGAGTGTAAACACATTATCGTATATTTCTATTGGGAATGATAAATAATTTAGTAAAATGTCACTTCGTAAAAACCATATCGCGTTAGTTCTCGGCAGCGGCGGCGCCCGTGGGCTTGCACATATTGGTGTCATCAAGTGTCTGGAGGAAAATCACATCCCCATTCATTCTGTTGTAGGAACTAGTATTGGCGCTTTTATCGGGGGATTATACGCCTCAGGTATTGATGCCGGAGGGATGGAAGAAGTTGTCCGAACGATGGATAAGCTCACCATGGCCAAAATACTCATGCCGAGATTTTCAACGTCAGGGATTGTGAATAACGCACGAGTAAAAAAATTTATCAAAAAGCTGATCGGTGAGAAACGAATAGAAGAGTTGCCCATGATCTTTCGGGCAGTATCGACGGATTTAATCACCGGTGAAGAGGTTGTGTTGGACAAAGGTCTCCTCGTGGATGCCATCCTTGCCAGCATTGCAATTCCCGCTGTTTTTCAGCCGGTCTATCATCATGGTCGTTATCTGGTAGATGGCGGATTATGCAATCCCCTGCCTATCAGTGTCGCACAACGAATACATGCACAGTATAGCATTGCGGTGAATGTGTCACCGAAGCCTGAAAGAATTCAGAAAAGAATTCAAATGAAAACGAATGAGAAGGATATACGCAAGAAGAGCACGCAGCCCCTATGGTTATTCAATTTGCTTCCCGCACGCGGTTATACTTTTTCAGTTGACACGACAAGGATACCTGCGCTCGGAACGAGGGAGCCGCACGATATTTATTTCCCCACAGCACTGAGAGTTACTCTCCAGTCAATTTCCATCAGTGCACACAATCTCATCGCACAGCATTTGAAGCAAGCCCAACCCGACGTCCTCATCTCTCCCAGGATTGAGGAATATGATATGCTCGAATTTTATAAAGGTGTCGACATAATTCAATGCGGGTACGACGCTGCAAAATTAGCAATGCCAAAAATACAATCATTGCTTTGAAGATTTATATGCCGGGTACGTGCAGGGAGTAGTATCCCGGCAGAAAATGTCGAGATTTTGTCGTTTTAAAAATGCCTTCTATGAAACTGCATTTTTATCATCTTGAGACAGCATAAACAGAAAACTCTGGATGGGCGAGGTCAACTGATATTGGACCATGGTAATTTAGCGCTTTATTTGCCTGGAAACATTGACGAAATCGATGATAGTCAGCAAATGGAAATAATCCCTTCACACACCGGTCGACTTTCAAAAAACTGGGAGACTCAATAGGAAAGTACTGACGCTATAATAGTGACAAGAGATTGGTGAAATTACGACATGGAGTGTCTTCGAAACCTTTTACATTTGAATGGACATACAGGAGAGATACCTTGCGGTGTATGATAAAATAGAGATAAATGAGGAATGTGAAACTCACGCAAATCTATCGTATGAACAAGCAGAAAAAATAACGATCGACGGATAGAGTAGCACATAAGAGAAAGACACCAAGCATATTGTTGAATGGAAAGGAAGGAAAGAATTATGAAGAATGAGAATAAGGAGATTGTAAAGCATTATATCGAAAACATCTTGAATACTGGAAATGCCGAAGAGCTATCGACGTTTATTTCACCCCACTATACCGAGGTCTTTAACAATAAGAGGTATCGTCTGGGGATTCAAGGAATCCGGAAAAAAATCTTGGGAATCCATAAGTTATATCCCGATCTGAAATTATCCATCGATACACAAGTATCCGAAGGCGACTGGGTTATCACGAGCTATATCATGAATGGAACGCAGCACGGCAGCTGGATGGGTATCAGACCGACAGGAAAAAACGTTGAAGTCCGGGGAGTCAATATCGACAGGGTCGTAGATAGCAAAATAACGGAACATGGAAGCAGCACGGATCTCCTTGATCCATTAATAGAAATTAATCATCACTCAATACATTGGATCAAAGAGTATTTGCAGAATAAATTTTTTCCAATGAATGAAGATAGTAAGACACTGTGCGAAACTGAAGCTGCATAATCTTATATACTTTTCTTTCCTTTCAAAGGTGTTTGTGAAAGCAGACACCTTTTTTCTTTCCCCCCAATTCGGCCGTTTGAGTTTTGTAATCAAATATGCTTCCGCAACACCTTAAGGGCTTTGGTGATTTGATGTTCAACGGTCCTCACACTCAAATGCAAAGAGTCTGCAATTTCCTGATTGGTCTTTCCTTCAAAGCGGCTGAGGAGAAATATCTCCCGGCATTTCTGTGGAAGATCGTTGATGATCCTCGTGATCGTTTCTTGAAGCATTGCAAGGTGCAGTGCTTCGGCAGGATCGTCAAGTTCTGATCGGTCCTGCGGAGGAAGTGTTGCGTCTATGCGATCCCGTATTTTCTGATGCTTCACTGAATCCATGATAAGATTTCTGCTGATGCGGAGAATATATGCAAGGAAACTGAGATGAGGCTGGAGAGTACTTCGATGCTCCCAAACAGAGATAAAAGTCTGCTGAACAATGTCGTGTGACAGATCTGTTTCTCTGGTTTGAGACAACACGTGACGAAACAAAACCGGCTGAAAACGCTCGAAGAGCCGGCGAAATGCCTCCATATCGGAGTCTTTCACCTGTTCAAGTAATTGTGCGTCCGTCACATTTTTTCCATTGTTCACTAAAAGAAAATACATACAGGAAATGATAACTATCAAGATAAGTTGAGTGCAGGAGACTTGCAATATATCTGTATTAGTTGAGAATAATTCGCCTAAATTTTTAAGGAAAAATATAGGTGGTCGCGGGAGGATAATCGTTGTATATAGAGAACACAAGGTGCAATCCTTAATCATCTGAGTTCATGATCCTTGAATATAATGCAGGAGGTTCAATAAGAAAATGCAGGTCTTCACTACTCTCAGTATTGCAGTTATGCTTATGAGTTGCAGCCATCAGAGCACTGAACCGTCTTCCGGCCAGCCGGTTGGAGGGCAGCTTAGTGTATTGGAAAAATCCGTCATCTCATCGGGCAATTCATTCGGATTTAATTTGTTTACGAAGGTTAATAATTCTGAACAGAATAAAAATGTTTTTATCTCTCCCTTTAGTGTTTCAATGGCATTTGGCATGCTGCTTAACGGTGCCAACGGAACTACGCTTGATTCATTGGAACGGGCACTTGGAGATGCAGGTATGTCGTTGAATGATATAAATACAGCCTATCAAAACAGCTCTGTTTTTTTAACAGGTCTTGACGCTCATGTCACATTCCAAAATGCTAACTCTATTTGGTATAAGGACGGATTCCCGATGCTGCCCAATTTCTTGAATGTCAATAAAAATTATTTCGATGCAGAAGTAGACTCCCTTGATTTTACATCGCCCAGTGCAGCACAGACCATCAACAGTTGGGTAAACACGAAGACAAAAGGTAAAATCCCGACGATATTAGATCCTGCAAAACCGCCTAGCGGTGTCATGTATCTTATTAATGCTATCTATTATAAGGGAACTTGGACGTACAAATTTGATACATCGGGAACAAAAGATGCCCCTTTCACGTGCGCAAATGGAAGCGTTGCAACATGCAAACTCATGAGCCAGGAAGACACTTATGCATATTATGCGGATAATTCTGCGCAAGCGATAGATTTACCGTACGGTGATCGGTCGTTTAGTATGACAGTAATATTACCTTCTCCTGGAATTTCGATTGATCAATTTGCATCGGCACTCACGCAAGAGCAATGGAATACAATTATAAACAAATTAGATTCGGCAAAAGTCGATTTATATTTGCCTAAATTCACATTGAACTATTCTAAATCCTTGAGTAATGAATTGAAGGCGCTTGGGATGGGAATAGCATTCGATCCTTTGAGGGCGGACCTTTCTCACATAAGCTCTAAGGGTGGATTATTCGTTTCCGATGTATTGCACAAAACATTTGTGGATGTTGATGAAGAAGGCACAGAAGCAGCTGCTGTGACAAGAATAGGTATTGGAATGACAGTTGCGTACCCCGATAAACCTGAAATCAAGGTGATGCGCATAGACCGTCCATTTATCTTTGTCATTCGTGAACATCAATCGGGGACAATATTATTCATCGGGAAGATTGTTAATCCTGTTGCATCATAAAAATGAAAGTTTTTAATTTTAGCTATGGAAGCATGAGAGTATGAAGAAATTTACTTTATGGATTATTATTTTGATTCTTGCGTTAGCAGCCGGCCGGTCAGATAAAAGCATGCAAGCTGATAATTTTCAAAATAATCTCTTTGTTTAATTTTCGTGTATAGATTATTGAGGATGAAGCAGTGTTTCATTCCAGGATTCAGAGAATGGCACGCGTCTATGGTATTGTTCACAAGTCTATAGAATTCAGACTCAGCCGGCATCAAAGCCAAGGAGAGCAATATGAAAAACAAAATGATATCCCTGAAGATTCTTATGATCTGCACGTCCGCATTGTCGCTCTTGGTAACGTCTTGTTCCAAAAACACCGCATCGACTCAAAACGATTCCAACAAGAATCCAATACTGACCGTCCATAGCATTGATACAACTTTTTTGGGTTCATGGTATTGGACACGAACGCAAGGTGGACTCGCCGGAGAAACTATAACACCGTCGTCGGCTGGTTACAGACAAAAGGTCATATTCAAACGGGATAGCTCATATGAGTTTTATCGTGATGATGTTCTCATGAATACAGCCCAATTCTCCATAATAAGACAGTTGCCGCCTGGGACACGTGATTCTGTTGATCTTATTTTTTATGCAGATCACCCCACTGCACCAATACTTTGTAGAATATGGCTGCAGGGGCAAGACACACTGCATCTTGACGATTTCAATATTATGGACGGTTTCTACAATACATATGTAAGAATTGGATTGACTGAAAATGATGCCAGCTAACCATGCGCTCATTCTGTTATGTAAAAAGTCAATATGCAGAGAGATAATATTTTAATACACAGCTATCAGGACATAGATAGCGAAAAAGCAATGAAACAATTGAAAGCTACTCGGTATAAAAAAGAACCTTTATGTTATAAACAGTCTGAGCGCAAAGGCTCAGCTGCATGAAATAAAATAAGGTTAAAAGAGAGGGTGCGGCAATGACTTATCCGATATAGATAATCTTGATAACTGGCAAATAAAATACCGACAAGCGCCATTTTCATAAATTAAACGGATGGTAAAAATGTTCAACTTCTTATTTCGATTCAGGCACCGCAAATCTTCTCATGATTCTAAAGTCTTGACCCGCACGGCCGAGAATGCCCTGAAATCCGATGCCCGACGAATTCATGCGATCGATCCGGAAACAACCGAACAATGGCGGCGTTTGCAAATTACTTTGGAAAGTAAGCAGATTACCAGAGAGGAGAAAATTGCTGTTTCTTGGAAAGTTTTCTTGAAGCCGGCTTTTTCATTCGCTCTGGCCAGTGCTTTTCTTATCGTGGTTGGAGTAGTATGGCTGCGCTATTCTTCATCCAGAATATACGAAACGACGAAAGGGCAACATTCAACTATCACACTGCAAGACAGCACAGAAGTAACGCTCAATTATTTATCGGAATTAAAAGTTCATCGTTCTCCGTTTGAGAAAGCACGGAGAGTCTCACTTCATGGAGAAGCACTTTTTCATGTACGGAAAAATGGAACGCCGTTTATTATCACAACAGATATTGGAACCGTGCAAGTGCTGGGAACGCAGTTTAATGTCCGGGTACGTGATGAAACAATGGAAGTAGCAGTGTTAAGCGGAAGCGTACGGCTCAGTGTTTTTAAAGATGGAAAGGACAGCAGTATTATTCTCACGAGTGGTCAAATTTCTCTATGCGCCAGGAATCATTATCCCGGACTTCCGGCATCTCTTCCTTTTTCCGATTATCCGGGGTGGCTGCAGGGAAAACTTACTGCATACAGATCAAGTCTTGAATCTGTCTGCAGGGACTTGGAGTCACAGCTTGATATCAAAATTAAGATTGAAAATCCGCGACTCAGCGGAGCAACCATCACCGGCACCATCAATGGTCAAAATCCCGAAAATGCATTGACAACACTTGTCCAGTTAACAGGAAGCAAGTTCCGTTATGAAGCAGGCAGTTATATTATTTATTAGCCTTATGTTTGTTGTTTCTATGACCTGGAACAGCATGGCGCAGAACAGCCATGAGCGTGCTTCATTCAACTGGAAACATGTGCCATTGCGGGTCTCACTGGATTCGCTTATGAAGTGGTACTCAGAATCCATTGTCTATCTCGATGGGGATGTTGAAGGAAAAGAAACCTCTGCCTCTTGCCGCGAGTGCGGATTTGATGAAGCTCTCAGTTCTGTTCTGCGTGGAAACGCACTCAATTGGATCCGGCGGGGCAATCAAATTATTCTTCGAACTGAAGAAATACAGAAGAATATAAACGTTACAACCATCTCCGGAGTTATTACCGATTCTCTTACAGGTGAATGGATAACGGGAGCGAATGTATTGTTTCAGAAGGTTGAGGATGGAGAACCTGCCGGCATTCCGCGCTGGTGTCCGACGAATGCTTATGGATTTTATTCCCTGCCGGATGTGTCTCTTGGCCGGTATGTTCTTGTTGTGCGCGCATTGGGTTACGAGGTCAGGAACGGGAGAATTGATAGTTTGACCGAAAAACCAATCCAGCTGAATATTTCTATGATACCAAAAGCTATCGTGTTGAATGCAGTGACCATCGAAGGACATCGACAGGCCTTGGCGGCTGTTGAGGAATTTTCCCATAGTACCTATTATCGATCTGTTCCATCCGATCAAAATCAGTATATGCTGGATGGAGGGAGGATTTACAATCCCGCACATTTCGGAGGCGTACTGAGCACGTTCAGTCCCGAAGTGCTCACGGATGTTCAAATACTTCTCGGAGGACTTCCTCCTTCTTATGGAGGCCGTCTCGGCAGCATTGTCGATCTCTCCATGCGGGATGGGATGCGGCAGCGTTTCGCCGGGTCAGCCGGTGCAGGTACTTTAGGTTCCCAGATTTCTTTAGAAGGACCATTAGCTGAAAGAACAAGTTTTCTGGTATCAGGCAGAAACACCTATCCGGATGCAGCAATGAATATACTTTCGCCCCATGGAGTCACACCCAGTCAGACGGGATCTTTAGAACTCACAAGCAAGCTGACCCATCGATTGTCGAGCAGTGACCAGATTTCACTCAGCAGCTATTTTGGAAGAGATACATACAGCAACAACGTTGAAGATGGAACAAGCCGGTTCTCTAACGACTTTTCATGGGGGAACAACATGGTGGATCTTCGCTGGATCGGGATCGCATCCCCATCGTTATTTCTTCATGCAGCTGTTGTTTACAGCCGGTACAACTTAGATATTCAGCATCATGAAAACTTCAGTACGTTATCTCCCGATGGAATACAGTTTTCATCCAATTATACCATTGAGGATTGGAATTTGAATGTTCATGCAGAAAATTATTATACAGAAGATCACACACTGCGGGCAGGCATCGAGCTCATCCATCATACAATGAACGGTTCGATCAGCGCGTTCTCCAGTCAGATCGCGCCGTATTCTCTGCAAAATAATACTTCCTGGGAAACTGCTCTGTATCTTCAGGATCAATGGAAGATTCTGCCGCGTGTGTTATCCGAACTTGGCGGCAGAGTGAGCAGTTTTTCAAGTGCTGCAGGATCATTTTCTGCCATCGATCCGAGATTCTCTTTGTTGATCACGATGGATGATCGGACACATCTTTACACATCCCTCTCAGCGATCAGCCAATTTTTGCATCCCTACCGGAACAGCGGTGTCTTTTTATTCTACCCGGCAATATTCTGGTATCCCTCCACCGAAAAAATGCAGCCCTCCACTTCACTTCATGCGACATTGGGAGTTGAACGTACTCTGGAGGATGATGCGTACATTCTTTCCGCCGAAACTTATTACCGGATTACCAATAATCTCCATGAATTCGGATATGATACTACAACAATCCATGCTAACAACCTGGAGCAAGCATCGTTTTCGGGAACAGGAAGGACGTATGGAGTTATGGTGAGTGTAAGGAAGCGGTTAGGGGATCTAACGGGATCGATAAATTATAATCTCTCGTGGTCTTATGAATCGTTCGCAGAAATCAACGGGGGCAATGAGTTTGTGCCTCCATTTAACCGCCGGCATGAGCTGCAGGCGGCAGCGACATATACAATTGGCGAACAATGGTCACTCGGGGCTTTTTGTGTTGTTGCATCGGGGCAAACACTTCCTTCAGAGCCTGCTTCGGTTCCGTTCCCATCAAATGTCGGCAAAACCAATCAGGTGGAGGTAGGGGTGGCAAATGCAATTTCTACCGGTTTCACAGATATCAACGGCAGCAAGCTGCCGGGCTTTCAGCGATTGGAATTAAATATTTCACGGCAGTTTGTTCTCAGCAGTTTTCATTGTGAGGGGACATTCCGTTTATTGAACAGCTATGGTTTAATCGATCCATTCCAATGGAGTCTCTATCATCGTTCAACCGGGCTGCGTTGGAATGCCGTGTTGAAGGAAGTCACCCCTCTTTCCTTTATACCCATCAGTTGAACTTTTAGTGAGGTTCTAAATATTATACTCAACGGGACGATATCAGTGAACAAATATATAAGAAAGCGATGAATGAAATGAAAACTATTATATGTTGTGCACTCGTTGTCTTTTTAGTTCTGAATTATTCTCCTCTCATGGCACAATATTGGGGTCAACAGGTCATGGAGAAAGGATTTGAGCAAACCGATTTTTTCTTTGTACCGCACAACATTTTACCGTACGGTATAGGAAGTTTCAAATCGACAACGCCCGGATTGCTGGACGATCCGCTCCAGAATTTAGCGGTGAATCCCGCTCTCGTCAGGATCGACAGCGGCCGTCAGGGATATCTTTATACGGATTTCCGAAGTGCGCGAACAATCGCCGACCCGTCTTCATATTATCCTGTTCCTCTGTATGCGAATACTGTAAGTGATATCGCAATGTCTCGGTACTCCTCCTATTATTTGAATACGCGGCGCGTCTTGGAACCAATATTTTCAGGTGCATATCTCGGCCTGCCATTTCCAAAGATGCTGCCGACATTCGTTATAGGAGCATCGTATCAACTTATGCTGCAGGATGATAAGTATTATGATGTTCCCCAGGATATTTACCGTTCGGTGTTGGGCGAGGATTTTTCGGGGAATAGTGCGGCAGTTGCGTCATCGCTCCCGATTGTCGATCGATACAGCGGGGATGATAATATGCATCAAAAAGGACAATTGATCGATGCTTTTAGCCGGTTTGAAATACCGTCGTTCGGAAGCATTGGAATAAAAGTAGGCAGGGTTCTCTTTGACCGGTCCGGTGAAATTGGTTCGACGAATCTTTGGTCCGGATATACAAATCCGGCGAATGGAACTTCCCTCTGGTCGAATATGGAATCCCGTTCTCAAAATTATAATCACTGGGAATTCACAGGGGGAGTGGAGGTGTACTTGAATGAGAAAACGTCGCTCGGCGTCACTGCGGGCGGATTGTGGGGAACTGCAACGCAATCACTGCACCGGGCGGATTCTTCCTATTATAATTATCCGTCATCATCCTATAGCAGTCAGTATCTTAGTTCCGGCTCTACACAGCAGGACTGGAAGCACGACGGTACAACGATTCTCTATGGTGTTGATCTCACATCCCGGATTTCTCCACAACACACGCTGAAGTTTTTGTATCAACATACGAAATCGAATATCGATATTGGACTCGGCTCGACTATCCGTGATACATCCTTCAGTACCTATTCAAATTTATATCTGGATACATTGCGGACAAGCGTCTACAATTCATTCTTGAGAGATACCCGATCCGGCTCCGGAACACAGATTGTTACTTCTGATAAAGCCGCTTTCAACGTTCAATGGCAAATTGACGAGAGAACTAATCTTTCGATGGGCATTCAATTTGATTGGCAATCGATGGAGATAAATACGACCGAATCTGTTCTGGCAAGTATGCTTTCCGTTTCCCAATCCAATTACTACGGTTATTACCAATGGATGAACGGCAGCGATCAATCCAATGACCTGCACTGGACGTTTACAACAGAACGAACCAGTTTCCAGATCCCTATTTTCATTACGATCAAAGCTTCTGACGCCATCAGTATTCTTCTGGGCCTCAACCGATCGATGATATCATCGAAAGTCACAGAAGTAACACTGGCCGAATATCGTTATAATCAATCCAACTATAATGGAACGAAAACGCGCAACGAAAACTACGGTGAGCGTTATACAACTCCAACCGAAACAGTGAGTGATGTACAAACCACCTTTCTTGCCGGCATCACAGCTTCGCCCGCAAAAGAGTTCCAGGTGAGATTGTTAGTTGTTCCAAACTTTCACGATGCCTACGATGGATCGAAGATGGATGGCCTTCAATGGTGGATCAGTCTGAATATATTTCCGTAGAAGCCGATTGTTTCCTGGGCGGTGCGGTACCACGAGTAAGAGGCAAGATTCAGGTACAGGCATTCTGCTACTTGCCGCATTCTTTGAAGCGTAAAGAGAAAGAGATACCACTGTTCCAAGGAATTATTATTCTTCGATATGTTACCTTGCGAACTGATGGGAGGACATGGCAGAAAATTGCACTGCAGGGTGGATGCCATAATTTGAAATATTTGAAAGTGGCATAAAGCCTGCAAATTTACCGCCGCCCATTTTCTTTTGCTCGTCCAAAAGAAAATGGGCAAAAAGAAAACGACGGCGAAATCGAAAATGTATTCTCAAAGATAAATTGCCATTGCAGATTCGATAGGATTCTCGATTGTGATAGGGATCGGAGATAGAATAAGCATTACCTCTTTCTGTCTTGGTTCACTTCTCTCGATTTCGCGGCTCATATAAAAGACAAATAAACAAT
>Ga0182011_10001398_pt1 | contig 21105 bp, 12 predicted proteins | sample 711E1DmetaG_FD_120481 | JGI IMG/M metagenome (GOLD analysis project Ga0182011, IMG submission 120481) | Permafrost microbial communities from Stordalen Mire, Sweden - 711E1D metaG | ecosystem: Environmental > Terrestrial > Soil > Wetlands > Permafrost | place: Sweden: Stordalen | collected... | reverse complement strand
GCACCGCCCCACCACCAGCCAAGAAAATCAACAAGCCTGCGCTCAGAAGCCGAAACCGGCGAAGCAAAAGACATTTAAGGAGGCGGTTCATGGTTTACGGCGAGCGGACGCGATAGAATCGCAGCGGGTGGTTCGTCGCCTGCGGGTCGGTGAATTGGAACTGGCCGGGCGGATTGTCCGTCACGGTGCCCAGCACCGTCCAATTGGTCAAGGGCAGCAGCAGATTCGTGGTGGTCAAAACCGTTGCGGTGTTTGCACTCCCGTTCGTTGTAAGAGTCGTGGTGATGTTGGTGGTGTAACCGGTTATTTTAGGAGGTCCCCACTTGCTCCAATTCGTTGTGAGAGTCGTGGTGATGTTGGTGGTGATGTAGTTGGTGCCGACCGGCGTGTTGGTGAAGGCGAATTGAAACGCGCCATTCGGCAGCTTCGCCGCATCGGCCAGGATGATCGGGGGCGGAAAGGAGCCATACTCGTCCAGCAGCGTCTGCGTCACATTGGTTCCGGTCATCGTTACCTGATAAACAGATCCGCTGTCCGCAGCCAATACTGTCAATGCGCCTATCGTTGGAATGGTCACGGTTACATTTCGGTTCGTTCCATACGCATTCCATGCAGTCACAATCCATTGGTTGCTCGTGCGTAATTTACGCACCAACACACGCGCAGTTGCATCCGCCACCGTATTGGTGAATTCGTAAGCCGGTTGATCGTAGGACATCGCATGATGTTGCGGGCCGGAAAGCAGGTCGCTGTTGTCAGTGAAGGTTTCCAGATGAGAAAACAGCGCGTGAACATGGGACAACGCCATGATTTGCTGCAACCAATGCGGTGGTGAGTTGGATGGAAAGGCTGCGTCAAACCCGGGGCCACCTAAAAGCGTCCCATTAGTGCCCGTAGGATAAGAAAAATAGCCGGCAACGGCTCCATTCATCCCCGCTGTATAGAGACATTTGAGAAATCCTGTATAACGAGGAATGTCTGACAGGGCATTTGTGTCGGTAGCGCTCCAGCCACCGCACACCCAACTATAATTCCTCGGATACCCAAGCCCTATATTATATCCAACGGCATTCAGGTGTCTCGTTAGAATGTCATTGGGAAAGGGATTGGTGATACTGATCCAACCCCCGTAACCATAATAATCTTCAAAACTTGGCAGGTCGGTGTTCGTCACCATGACGTCAGAGTTCCAGCCCCAATTCGCATAAATATCGAACCAGTGGGAAAGCGCAGTGTATCTATTCTGTTCGTTGCCTGTATTGTAAAAAATGTAGAGTTCGCGATTCGGAAATGTTTGCTTAATTGCCGTAGTAAGAAATCCAAGTGTATGAGCTTTTCTATCAGATGAATACCTCGGCCATGACATTCCGTTTGTGTTGGATGTAGTCCATGTATTTGTCATCACGGCCTGAACCTGCACCCTTGGGTCTTGTTGCCATGCTGGCTTCGACCATCCGGCACAATTCAGACCGTACTCACCACCATTGAGGATGGTGGTAATGGGAGCATTGGATTGAATCACCCGCAAGCTGTGCATCCAGTATTCCGTGGCGTTTGTCCAATAGGAATCCGGCCCTTCGGGGCTTACATCGAGGGCATTTGTTGGCCAATGAGAATTGTTCGTGGCGCACACATACGCACCGTTGGTGTAAATAACATCATCAAACGTGTTTCCGTTGTCATCCACAAACAAACCCGCGGAATTTGTAGTCCAAAACTCATTTGGGGTGGGATAGGGAAACGTCCTGTCTATCAACACCGAAAGCTTGTATTTGGAAGGATTGTCTGATGCCAGTTGAACCATCATATGTTCAAACGTTCCCGAATTCGTTATTGCGGACGCAGCGGCAGGGGTGGCATAGGCACCAAACTCCAGACAGTATCCCCAGTTGTCTGCCAGTTCAATGCCCGCATTCGTTGAGAGTATCCAACCCCATCTCGTCAAGTGTGGCAAATGGTGTCCCGGCGCAAAATTCGGTTTCGGCTGGCTTGCCAGATACTGCGCAGGAGTGACATTCGCTTGCGCGTAGGAACCCGTAGCAAGGGACAAGATTAGTGATCCGATGACCATCCCAAGCGCGGTCAATGTCTTCCTCGGCCGGATACGACAGACTCCCGCAGGGATTCTAATCGCACCGTTGGCCCTCATATCATCCTGTTCTCCAGTCAGTTACATTGCCAGTAATGCTACATGCCTTCCGTTTGTTCAAGGGGGCAAAAAGCATTCCGCGTGCCGGTTTCGAGCGACGCGGTCAGTACTGAAGCTGTGGCCTAATCAAATTCTTACACGCCGCCGTCTGATCCAGATGCATCCGGCGTCGTCGGATAACTGGAGAGCGCCCGCAGATATTGCGCGCGTTCAAACTCACTGGGTGCGGGACACTTTTTCTGGCTTAGACTGCCCTTGAGTTGTGAAACGGATTCGTATTCATGCGCTTCCATCCACGCGATCATCTCGCGCTCAATCACGCTGATGTGTTGGATGCCATGCCGGATCAACACTGAACAGAGCATTGTCGCATCCGCGCCGGCCATGAGCAGTTTTAGGGCGTCTGTCGCACGGTGGATGCCGCTGGTGGCCGCCAGATTCGCATGCAACCGCCCATGGAGAATGGCGATCCAGCGCAACGGCAAACGCATCGCCATGGGCGTGCTCAATAAAATGTTGGGTTTAACCTCAAGTGTGTCCAAATCAATGTCCGGCTGATAAAAGCGGTTGAATAAAACCAGGGCGTTTGCGCCCGCGTCATCCAGCCGTTTGGCAACGTGGGCGAAGTTTGTGAAGAAGGGGCTCAACTTGACGGCAACGGGAATGGTGACTTCGGATTTTACGGCCTTCAAAATATCGAGATAACTTTGCTCGATCTTTTCCGCCGGAACGCCCGCGTCGGTGGGGATTTGATAAATGTTCAATTCCAACGCGTCTGCGCCCGCCTGCTGAATTAATTTCGCATAGTGCGTCCAGCCGCCTGCGGACGAGCCGTTCAAGCTTGCGATGATGGGAATGCGCACGGCTTTCTTCGCCTTGGCAATATGTTTGAGGTATTCCTCCGGACCGAGGCGATACTCCTCGGATTTTGGGAAGTAGGAAAGCGCCTCCGCGAAACTTTCGGTGCCTTGCTCAAGATTGTGAGCCAGTTCAAGACGGTCCTGGCGCAGTTGCTCCTCAAACAGGGAATAAAGCACCACCGCCGACGCGCCGGCGTCCTCCATTTTCTTGATGTCGTCAATTTCTTCCGACAGCGGCGAGGCCGACGGCACGAGTGGTGTGCGCAGTTTCAAACCGAGATAATTTGTTGTCAGGTCCATAAACTGTTTCCTTTTGTAGGAGCCGGGGTAACGAGGCTCATTATTTGCATTTTCAATTAGAGCCTCCTCACGTCGGCTCCCACGGTTTTACGGTTTTTGATCCGCTGTGGCGGACGGTTTCGGTGACGCGGCGGGCGCGCCGTTGGCCTTCAAATCGCGCCCGTTCAGAAATTGGTAAAATTTCCAGCGGCGGTCGGCATCGACCTGCGCTTGCGCAAAAAACTTTTTCGCGTCCTCCGGTTTGCTCTTGGTCAGCATCTTAAACCTGTTTTCCGAAAGCAGATAATCCTGCACTTTGACTTTTGCCGCGGGAGAATCAAGCTGCAATGGATTTTCGCCGTGTTCGGCGCGCCGCGGATCGAACCGGTAGAGCAGCCATTGGCCTGAATCCACCGCAAGTTTTTGCTGGCGCGCGCCAACGCCCATGTCCACCGCAATACCGTGGGCGATGCAATGGCTGTAGGCAATGATGAGCGATGGGCCGGGATAGGATTCCGCCTCAACAAACGCGCGCAGCGTCTGCTCGTCCTTCGCGCCAACAGCGACGCTGGCGACATAAATGTTGCCGTAGGCCATCGCGATCAATCCCAGGTCTTTCTTCCCCATCGGCTTGCCCCCGGCGGCAAACTTCGCCACCGCGCCACGCGGCGTGGCTTTGGACATTTGGCCGCCCGTGTTGGAATAAACTTCCGTGTCAAGCACCAGCACGTTGACATCGCGCCCGCTGGCGAGGACATGGTCCAGCCCGCCGTAGCCGATGTCGTAAGCCCAACCGTCGCCGCCAACAATCCACACGCTCCTTCTCACCAACTGGTCGGCGAGTCCGGACAGCAGTTTCGCCTCGGGTGAATTGAGCTTCTGCAATTTTTGTTTTAACACGGCGACGCGCTCGCGTTGCTCATAAATGCCTGTTTCATCGCCTTGGTTGGCATGGAGAATGGCTGCCACCAAATCATCGCCAATTTGAGGAGCGAGTTTCTTCAGTAACTCGCCTGCGAATTCCCTTTGCTTGTCGATCGAAACACGGAAGCCGAGGCCGAATTCCGCATTATCCTCAAACAAAGAATTGCACCATGTCGGTCCCCGGCCCTCGGCATTTTTGCAATAAGGCGTCGTGGGCAGGTTGCCGCCGTAAATCGAAGAACAGCCGGTAGCGTTGGCAATGGCCGCGCGGTCGCCGAAAAGCTGCGTGAGCAATTTGATGTATTGCGTTTCGCCACACCCGGCGCATGCGCCGGAAAACTCGAACAAGGGTCGCATTATTTGCTGTTGCCGCAGGACGGTGGGTTTGATTTTTCGCCGATCCATTTCCGGCAGACCAAGGAAGAAATTCCAGTTCTCGTGTTCCGCCGCGCGCAACGGGGCTTGCGGCTGCATGTTGATGGCCTTGAGTTTCGCTTCCGTTTTATTGCGTGCGGGGCAGACGTCCACGCATAACTCACAGCCCGTGCAGTCCTCCGCAGCGATTTGCAATGAAAATTTCAGGCCTTTCCATTCCGGCACGCGCGCATCCGTGCTCTTGAACGTCGCCGGCGCGCCAGCCAGAGCGGCGGGTTCGTAAACCTTCGCCCGGATTGTCGCATGTGGACAAATGACCACGCACTTCAGGCATTGGATGCAAACCTTCGCATCCCAAACCGGAATTTCCAGCGCAAGATTGCGTTTTTCGTATTGGGCGGTGCCGGTCGGGAACGTGCCATCGTTCGGGAAGGCGCCGACGGGGACTTCGTCGCCTTGTCCGACAATCAGTTTGCCCAGCACGTCACGAGCGAAAGCCGGCGCATCCGGTGCCAGCGGTGGCAATAGGTCGCCCGTGCCATTAACCTTGCAGTTGGACAATGGGACTTCATGAAGGTGTGCCAGTGTATTATCCACCGCCTTGAGGTTCATTTGAACCACTTCCTCGCCCTTTTTACCATAGGTTTTTTGGATGGAATACTTGATGGCTTTGATCGCTTCATCCCTTGGCAACACGCCGGACAATGCGAAGAAACAAACCTGCATGATGGTGTTGATGCGTCCGCCCATGCCGCTTTCGCGTGCGACCTTGGTGGCGTCAATCACATAAAATTTCGCCTTCTTTGCAAGGAGCGTCTTCTGCGTCGGCGTTGGCAGCTTCGACCAGATTTCGTCCGCACCGAAAGGTGTGTTCAATAAAAACGTTCCGCCGGGCACGAGACTGGAGGACATGTTGTAACGTTCCAAAAACACCGGCTGGTGACAGGCGACGAAATTCGCCTGTGAAATCAAATATATGGAACGGATCGGTTGCGGGCCGAACCGCAAATGCGAAACGGTCATCGAGCCGGACTTTTTTGAATCATAAACGAAATAACCCTGGGCGTAATTATTGGTTTCTTCACCGATGATTTTGATGGAATTCTTGTTCGCGCCCACCGTGCCGTCGGAACCCAACCCATAAAACAACGCGCGAATGACTTTGTCCGACTCGGTCGAAAAATCGGGATCGACCGGCAAGCTTGTGCCTGAAACATCGTCATTAATGCCGACCGTGAAATGATTTTTGGGCTTTCCGGAGGCAGGATTGTCGAACACGGCCTTGATCATTGCCGGAGTGAATTCCTTCGATGAGAGACCGTAGCGGCCGGTTATAATTTGGGGCAGCGTTTTCAGGCGTCCCCATTTGTTGCTCATGCCTTCGAGAATTGCCGTTACACAATCTTGATACAGCGGTTCGCCTGCCGCTCCCGGTTCTTTCGTGCGATCGAGAACAGTGATGACCTTGACCGATGGGGGCAGCGCTTCAACAAACCGTTTGCCGTCAAACGGCCGGTACAACCGGACTTTGAGCAGGCCAAATTTTCCCCCGCGAGAGTTCAAATACTCGACCGTTTCGTGGGCGGTTTCACAACCCGAGCCCATGAGCACAATGATGTGTTCGGCATTCGGCGCGCCGACATAATCAAAAAGCCGGTATTTACGACCTGTGAGCTTGGCGAATTCATCCATCACTTTTTGCACAATGTCGGGGCAGGCGGCGTAAATTGGGTTGATGGTCTCGCGGCCTTGGAAAAAGACATCGGGATTTTGCGCCGTGCCGCGCAACACCGGACGATCGGGCGTCATGGCGCGTGTGCGGAATTCGGCGATCGCTTTTTCATCCATCAGTGCGCGCATGACGGTTTCGTCAAGCAATTCAATCTTGGAAACCTCGTGCGAAGTGCGGAAGCCGTCGAAGAAATGGATGAACGGCAAACGCGAACGCAGCGATGCCGCCTGTGAAATCAGCGCAAAATCCATCACTTCCTGGACCGATGCCGCGCCAATCATTCCCCAGCCGGTCGAGCGCGTGGCCATGATGTCGCTATGATCGCCAAAGATGGACAAGGCGTGCGTTGCGACGGTGCGTGCCGAGACGTGGAAAACCGTTGGCAGCAATTCCCCCGCGATTTTGAACATGTTCGGAATCATCAACAGCAATCCCTGTGACGCGGTGAACGTTGTGCTCAAGGAGCCGGTTTGCAGAGCGCCGTGCACCGTGCCGACGGCGCCGCCTTCACTTTGCATTTCCACGACAGCGGGAATGGTTCCCCAAAGATTCTTTTTCCCTTCCGACGCCCATTGATCGCACCACTCGGCCATGTTCGAAGACGGCGTAATGGGATATATGGACATTACCTCATTAAGCCGGTAGGCCACGTAAGCGGCGGCTTCATTGCCGTCAATGGTTTCAAAAACAGCCTGTTTCGGCTGTTTAAGGTTTGCGGAGTCGTCTGTTTTTTGCGTCATAAAATTAGAGAACGAATTCAGCGGTGAAGCCCTGATTATCGGCCTCGCGTTCGAGTTTAAATTTGGCTTCTTTGCTTACGTGAATCATCACCTGGTTGTCCGGAAGAATGTGAGCGGAAATGCGTTCGAGCTTTTCGTCGCGCCCGATTTGCACAAAACGTTTAAGCAACTCGGTGCCAAGACCCTGTTTCTGCCAGCGGTCGTTGATTAAAAGCGCGAATTCCGCTTCGTTCAGACCGCGCGCCTTGCTCAAGCGACCCACGCCAAGAATTTCCGACTGGCCGGTCTTGGGGTCCTTGTGTTCGACGACGAGCACGATTTCCCGGTCGTAATCGTTGAAACAAATCCGCATCAATCGCTCGTGTGCGGTGCGCTCGTCCAGTTTCAACTGGCTGAAGTAGCGCTGATAAACGCCCTCTTCGGAAAGCGTTCCGTGGAATTTGGCCATTAACGGCTCGTCTTCCGGGCGGATGGGGCGGATGGTGACCGGCATGCCGTTCTTCAGTTTCCACGTCGTGACGTACTGTGTCGGATACGGACGGATGGCCAGCTTCGGCAACTTGTCCCCGGGCGTTTTGGGATCGTGCAAAATGACACGGGCATCCAGCGCGACCAGGTCATCAGCGGAAGCGAACAACGGGTTGATGTCAATTTCCTTGATCCAAGGTTGTTCAGCAACGAGCTGGCTGAAGCCGACCATCAGTTTTTCCAGAGCAACGAGATCCACTGACTTGCGGCCGCGGACGCCTTTGAGCGCGTGATAAATTTTGGTCGTCTCCATCATGCGGCGGGCGAGGGTGGTGTTTAAGGGGGGCAGGGCAAGCGCCTTGTCCTTGAACACTTCGACAAGCTGTCCGCCCATGCCAAACAGAAGCACCGGCCCGAATTGCGGATCAATGCTGCTGCCGAGAATGATTTCGTAGCCTTCGCCCAGCTTGATCATTTTTTGCACCGTCACGCCCTGGAAATGCTGTGCGCCGGCCTTCTCGGTGCAGGCGGTTTTGATGGCATTGAACGCCTTGCGGACCTCGGCTTCGTCCTTCAGATTCAATTGCACCCCGCCCACGTCCGTCTTGTGTGTGATGGTTTCGGAATAGAGCTTCAGCACCGTTGGGTAACCGATTTCCCCGGCCAGTTTGGCCGCTTGATCTTCCGTCTTCGCTATCTTCGTGACAACCGTTGGGATTTTGTAGCAGGCGAGCAGTTCCTTGGATTCGGCTTCTGTGAGAATCGTGCGGCCGGTTTTCTTGACCGATTCAATCAACACCTCGGCTTTGGCGCGACCCGAGGCGAGGTCGTCCGGATCAGCGGAAGGCATCGGCGTTTCATACAATGCCCGGAGATTTTCTGAATAACGCCACATGGAAGTGAACACACGCGCGGCAGTATCGGGGTATGGAAAAGTGGGGATACCGGCACGGTTAAGGGCCTGTTCGCCGCCAGCGACATCAAAGCCGCCCATCCAGCTTGCCAGCACCGGCTTGCCTTCAATGTGGCCGAACGCCGCCAGCTTTTCCGCAGTGCCGGTGCAATCGGTCATGGCCTGCGGCGTGAGAATCACAAGCAAACCATCGCTGTTCGGATCACGTCCCGCGATTTCCAGCGTTTTGGCGTAAACCTCCGCGCTGGCATCGCCCAGCACGTCAATGGGATTGTTGTGCGACCAGGCGGCAGGGAGGATTTTATTCAGTTCCTGAATAGTGCTGGCGGAGACTTCCGCAAGCGCACCGCCGCTGGTAAGGAGCGCGTCGGTGGCCAGCACGCCCGGGCCGCCGGCATTTGTAATCATGGTAAGGCGATTGCCCTTGGGCCGGGGCTGTCTGCCCAGCACTTCCGACAGGTAGAACAGGTCGGAGATGTTGTTCACGCGCAGCACGCCACAACGCTTGAAGGCGGCTTCGAGAACGTCATCGCTCCCCGTCAGCGAGCCCGTGTGAGAAGCGGCCGCCTTGGCAGCGCCGGCCGTGCGGCCGGGTTTGATGATGATGATCGGTTTGGTCAGCGCGACTTCGCGTGCGGCGGACAGGAACGCGCGCGCATCGCCAATGGTCTCCATGTAAATGACGATGCTTTTCGTGTTCGGATCGTCCCCAAGATAATAAATCAGATCACCCCAGCTGACATCGAGCATTGAGCCGATGGAGAGAAAGGCGCTGAATCCGACGTTTTCTTTGAGACTCCAATCGAGAACCGCGGTGCAAAGGGCGCCGCTTTGGCTTAAAAATCCCACATTGCCGTGTTTGGCAATGGTGGTGGCGAAGGTGGCGTTCAACCCGTTTCCCGGCATCATGACGCCAAGGCAATTGGGGCCGATAATACGCATTTTGCCGCGCCGCGCTTCCGCGAGAATTTGTTGCTCGAGTTTGACGCCTTCCGGTCCGGTTTCCTTAAAACCAGCGGAAATAATGACAGCGCCCGGCACGCCCGCTTCGACACATTCATGGATGATGCCGGGTATCGTTTTCGCCGGAGTGCAAACAACCACCAGATCCACTTTCTCCGGCACAGCAGCAATGTTCGGATACGCCTTGACACACAGTACGGAGGAACGTTTCGGGTTGATGGGATAAACCACACCGTTGAGACCGCCCCGGCAAAGATTTTGAAAAACCGTCCGGCCCACGGTGCCGGGATTTTCTGTCGCGCCTACCACCGCGACGACTTTCGGCGAAAGAATGGCTTTGAGCGGGTGCTGCCGCGCTTGCTGCAAAATGTCATGGGCGGATTCGGGACGTTGTGAAGAGGGGCTTGTCGTTGTGGTTTGCATGGAATGGTGGAGTCTGAAAATCGGTTATGGATTATAGTCTCAAATTTGTTGGTGATACCCAAATCAATTCACATTAAAAAAGCTGCCAGTTGCAGCGCCTTTCGACTTCTCTGACTTTGGCAATTCCTTTCCATTTTTTGTGTTGATGGCGTCCATCACGGCACGTTGGGAGAATTCCAGCGCTGCTGACAGATTTTGCGGACAAATAAACTGCCGGACATACATGACCGACGCCCCTGTCAGGCAAAACGCCGGCCATTCGCGACCTGCAAATGTCCCCCATTTCCGGCGCGCTCAATGCGTGAGCAGTTGCGCGCGGTAATCGGTGGGGGACTGGCCCAGAAGCTTTTTAAATACGCGGTTAAAATGCGTGAGAGATTGGAATCCGACTTCAAACGCGATTTCACTGACGCGCAGGTTGGGATTCAGCAGCAGGTTCTTCGCTTTCTCAATGCGCACGCGCGAAAGATAGTCGGTGAAATTGACGCCGGTGATTTTTTTAAACATTTTGCAAAAGTAAAAGGCGCTCATGTTGACGGCCTTGGCAACCTGGCCGAGTGAAAGTTTTTCGGACTGATGTTCGCAAATGTAATCCTTGGCGCGCGTGATGACCGGTGATTCGGCGTTTTCCTGCTGGATGATGACCTGATTGCTTATCATTGCCAGGTGCTGGGCAAAAATGGCGAGTAGTTTCACCGCCGACTCCTGTTGTTTGCGGGACACAACTTTGCCGGAAAAATAGGCCTTTTTTAAAAGATCGCGATCCACATCCAAACCCCATTCGATGATTTGTTTGGCGACGCGCTCAAAGTGCGCCCGGCTCGGTTTTTTGCGGAAAACCTGTCCCGTTTGAAGAAATCCAATCAACCGGTCGCTCAATCGCACCGGTATGGCTGTTTCACAAAGCCCGGAGAAACAAATGACGGTCCGTGGTTCAATCAAAGCGTTTTCACAAAGTCGTTCGCGCACCTGCAAACATGCCGCGCAGGCCCGGCTTTTCTGCGATACGAAGGCGCAAAACGGGTTTTCATTCCGCTGACCATGATACGGCAACTGCCACGTTTCAACCGGTTGCAACGACATCGGCTGTCCGGTCATGTTGCCAAAGGCGCGCTCGTATTCCTGATAGATTTTTGAGCCGACAAGCGCCTCGATTAACGCGCGATTACCCTGACCGTTGCTGTTCCCATTGGCGGCGCTAATGGGAATTTTGTCTTTGGAAACAGATTTGTCTTTTGCTGAAATGGCGCCTGCATGAGGCGTCCGGGAACGTGCCATTGCAAAAGATTCTTGCCGCGGAAGAGGATGGGCTGCTTGAGCCACCGAATCTTGCTTAGCAAATATTGTTTGCACCGAAGCAAATTAACCGAAGAAGGTCGTTGTCGCAACTATAATTCTGTCCTGTTGTATGCAAGAAAGGGTTGTTGGGTGGATACGGAAAGGGCGCATCTCAATTTTTTGAACGGTCATGTGAGTGATGATCCTGTGTTGGCAGCATTCTCACTAACACCCTGCTTTAGCGGGGTGTTCATCCCGCAACAGACTTCGAGAACCGCTTCAGCGGTTTTCCCCACCCTAAAACCGTTAAAACGGTTGATATCCGCCGGCTCCGGTCCACACCCCGCTAAAGCAGGGTGTTAATGAAACCAGAAAGTCAGGGTGCTCAAAAACTGGAAAGCGCGTTTTTAATTGCCGCTGCATTTTAACATTTCGGATTTTGCGTATTGGTTCTAGAGTTTGCGGCGTTTGCGCGAACCGAAGTGAAAACATTGCACAAATATCTGGTGTGTCAGGTGCTCGCCTCGTTGTTGTTGACCGTGGCGGTGTTCACCTTTGTGTTGCTGATTGGCGATGGACTCAAGGAAATCCTCCCCTTGCTCATCGGTGGCCAAGTGCGGTTCGGCGTGGTGTTGGAAGCGATTGGCCTGCTGATCCCATTTTTCTGGGTCTATGCGCTGCCGATGGGTTTGCTCACCGCGACCCTGCTGGTGTTTGGCCGCTTCAGCGCGGACCAGGAACTGACCGCAGCGCGCGCCAGCGGCATCAGTTTGTTGTCGCTTGTCACGCCCGTTTTGCTCTTGAGTTTGTTTTGCTGCGGCGTCAGCGCCTGGATCAACATGGACCTCGGCCCCCGCAGTCGAGTCGCTTCCAAGGATATTCTCTTCCGCGCGCGTTCTGAATTGGCCAATGTCCAGTTCCCCGAGGGCCGGTTCATCCGCGACATCCCCGGCTACATTTTTTACGTGGACAAAAATCACAATGGCAATTTGCAGGATGTGATGGTGGTGGTGCTCCAAAACGAGACGAGTCCCTCCACGTCCATTCATGCGCCGCGCGGCAGGCTTGAGACCGATTCCCGCGGCAAACAATTGATGCTGCATCTGTTCGACGCGCGCAGTGTGACATTAAATGGAACTCACACCACGATTGGCTCGTCCCCTGAACTGGTTTTGAACTTCAATCTAAACGCAGCTACAAATCGGGTTTCCAAGCTCTCAATCAGCGACATGACATTCTGGCAATTGCGTGACGAAATGAATGACCTGAAACGGAGGTTGGATTTGCCGCTGGTTACCGTGGAGGCGTCCTCAATGGAACCGAGCGCTCAACTTCACGAAGCGGAAAAGCAGCGGGAACGCTTGATCGAGCCGATTCGCGTTGCGATGCACCGGCAAATCGCCTTTTCGTTTGCGTGCTTTAGTTTCACGCTCATCGGCATTCCGCTGGGCATTCGTGTGCATCGGCGTGAAACGAACATTGGAGTTGCCATGGCGCTTGTGCTGGTGGTGATTTACTACAGCTTCATTATGCTTGGCGGATCCCTGTCTTCCCGGCCCGAACTCATGCCGCATTTGATTTTCTGGGCGCCGAATTTCATTTTTCAAGCCGTCGGCGCGGTGCTGCTCTGGCGGGCCAATCGGGGCATTTGAAAATGTTGAGCTTTGAACTTTGAATTTTAAGTTGAAAACCCGCGCTGCAACTCAAAACTAAAAATTCAAAACTTAAAACTTCCTGCGATAAACCCTGCCAATCGCCGCCTGGTCAACGGGTTTGACAATGAGTTCGTCCATGTTCACGTGCGGCGGGCGGCGGGCGACCCAGGCCAAAACTTCCGCAATGCGGCGGCTACTGCCGGTACATGTCCCAAATGATGTCGTTATTGTCCTTCTCGTCGCGCGAGTCAGGCGATGGGTTCTTGTTGAAGACGTAATTGTGCCGGAAGATTCCCGCATGACCGTCAATAAAAACAATTGCGCCACGCAAATTGTGACGCCAGGCAAAATACGTCCAGCGCGATGCCGGGAAGGTCCCGGCCTGGCGTTGGGATCCTGACCCGATCGTAACCCCTTCCGGCGTGACGGCTTCCAGCGTGGGACTAAAGACAGCCTCTGAAATCATGACCGTCGCCGCGGGGTTGCGAATCGAACCAAGCTTGGGCATGAAGGGATAGTTCATGCTTTGATAACTCGTGTGGATATAGTCGAGAGCCTTCAAATCAAGATTCATCCTGTAACAGAAAAATCCATACCTGCCGAGGTTCATGAAACCACCACTTGATATATTATCAGCACTGGCTGTCTTCGCGGTCGGGCACACCCAGATTTTCCCAGTGTAATCGTAATGGCGGGGGAACGGAAACTTTTGCTGGTAGGTTCCTGACAGGGAATAGTAATAAGAAAGGGGTTGACTGCTTACGAGTGGCGGCAGCAGGTTAAACCACGCATAAGGATCATTGGGCGTGCCAGGAGTGCTCGACCCAACACCTACGCCGCTATATGTGACGTATGTTTCACCTAGATCCGTTCCATCACGCGGGATACGGTCCCTCCCGTCAGTGGCATAGGCTTGAAGCGCGAGACCCCATTGACGCAGATTGCTCAAACAAGAAATGGCTTGCGCCTCTTGCTTTGCTTTGGCCAGCGCCGGCAACAGCATCGCCGCCAGAATGGCAATGATTGCAATGACCACCAGCAATTCAATCAGGGTGAAGCCAGTCGAAACGTTGCGACGGCAAGCTAATTTACTCTTGATGGTCCACATATTTCGATTTTTTCCAATCAGCCACCGGGGATTCCCCGCCGCCCATGGTCGTCAATGAATTACTGCGCAGTTTTATGGCTTCAAAAAAACCAATGCAAGATGTAAGTGCCACAAATTATTAACATTTTCACAACCGTTCACAAATCGTCACCTGCTTGTCACAATCCATCGGCTGATTTTGAGGGTTCGTCGCTGGGGACTTGACGGCTGCCGTCCCGACGTTAGCCTGCTGTTACGCCGACCGGGGACAGCCGAGCTGGTCATTCGGTGCGACGCTGCCTAATGTCCAGTATTTTAAAGTTCATCGATTCGCCGGAAGGCCCCCTCATTCTGGTCGGCATCTGTTTGGCGGCGATCATCTGGCTGTATTTTAACAACAATCCAATGCGCCACAGCCGGTGGTTCATGATGCGCCGCTTCATCAACTGGTTCCCGCTGGGCATGACCTACGCGTTCCTTTACATGGGACGCTACAATCTCAACGTCTCCAAAAATGCCCTCGGCAATCTGATGTCGAAGGAGGACCTCGGCCTGATCTTTGCCGCCGGCACGGTCACCTATGCGCTGTCGTTCCTCATTAACGGCCCGCTCGTGGACAAAATCGGCGGCAAACGCGGCATCATCATCGCCGCGCTCGGCGCGTCGGCGGCCAACGTCCTGCTCGGTGTGCTGACCTGGCTGTTGGTGATGGGACGTCTGAAAATGAACATGGTCGTCGCCTTCTCGTTTCTTTATTCGGTGAACATGTATTTCCAGAGCTATGGCGCGGTTTCCATCATCAAGGTCAAGGCCTACTGGTTTCACGTGCGCGAACGCGGCGTGTTCGGCGCGATTTTTGGTGCGCTCATTTCCATCGGCATTTATTTCGCATTCGACTGGGGGCAGGCCATTGTGGACATGACGAAAGCCGGCGCCACCGGCGGCTGGTTGCACAATTTGCTGAAGGCGCTCTTCGCGTCAGAAACGAAACCGGTGGACGCAACGTGGGCCGTGTTTTTCGTTCCAGCGGCGATTTTGGTTGTGTGGGTGTTCATAGATTTGTGGCTCATCAAGGACACGCCCGAGGGGGCGAATTTTCCGCACTTCGAGACGCACGATGCCTCGTCCGGCCTGATGCACATCGAACTGACAACGCTCGACCTGCTGAAAAAGGTTTTTGCCAGTCCGCTCATGCTGCTCATCGCGGCCATCGGCCTGACTTCGGGCATTTTCCGCAACGGCATCACGCAATGGTATTTCGTTTTTGCCGCCGAGGTGCAACAACCGGGCGCGGAATTTTTCGGAAATCACTGGGGCTTGCTCCTGTGCATTTTCGGCATCATCGGAAGTTTTGCCGGCGGCATGGCTTCCGACTGGTGGTTCCAATCGCGTCGCGGTCCCCCAACGGCGTTCCTGTGCGGCTTCATCCTGATCATGGCGATGGTGATGGCCGTGTTTTTGTTTTCCTCCCCGCTCATTCTTGGCTGGGCGGCGGTGCTCATCGTGATGTGCGCGGTGGGCATCACGTCGCTCATGGCCGGCACGGCGGCGACGGATTTTGGCGGGCGCAAGGCCGCGGCGACGTGCTCCGGTGTTGTGGACGGCTGCACATATCTCGGCAGCGGCATCCAATCGTTCAGCCTTGGCTATCTAACGACGTGGAACTGGCATTACTGGCCGTATTTTCTGATGCCGTTCGCGTTGATCGGCTTGCTCCTTTCCATCAAAATCTGGCACGAACTGCCGGCGGCGACAAAGAAGTACATTGCGGAAGTTGAAAAAGCCAGGGCACGCTAGGCATCGATCGTCGGCGATTCCTTGCCAGCCATGTCCTTGAAGCCAGACGGCCGTCGGCAATGAAATGAATGCCGCCTAGGGTGACGTCTTGGAGTGCAGACTCGCCGCCGGCCGACGTTTACCGCTCGATTTCGGATTTTGGGTTTGGTAGTGTTTTCGCCATGGACAAAAAGGCTCGTCGCAGAACGCATCATTTGCACGGCGCCCGGGTTTACCTTTCCGGGCCGATGGACTTCGTCGCCTCCAGAGCCGATGAGATGAAGGAAGGGTGGAGGAACCGGGTCAGTCAGTTTTTGACCTCGTTTGGCACGACGGTGTTCGATCCATGGTCAAAACCGCTGGTTCGGGGTTTTAGCAAGTACGGACTACAGGGGGGCGAGACACGGGATTTCCGCGGCGCCTGGACATTCCGGCGCGGTCCCAAAGGCGCAGCGGCCCGGGCCCGGTGCTCTCAAAAATTCTGGGAGGTTCTGCATATCGATTTGCGGATGGTGGACACTTCGGATTTCGTCATCGCCTACTGTCCCACCAACATTTACAGCGTCGGCACGCCGCACGAAATCATTGTTTGCCGGCAGCAACGCAAGCCCGTCCTTTTTGTGAGCCCGCCGGTCACTTATCCCATGCTGGCCCGCTTGCGTGAGCATTTGCGCCAAGACCCGGTGGCCACGAGGTTGCTGGATCAAATGGAAGCCGGGGTTCCCATCAAGCCGAACCCGAAGGGGGTTCCCAGCCGCTGGTATGTCCCGCTCATTGGGGGGGAACATTTTTTTGACGGTTTCGGTTTCCGCTATTACCAGAAACGTTTCAGATGGAAACCCGGCCGGTTGGATTTTCTGGAAGCATCCCGTCGGCTGGAGAATCCGCTCCTGCCGTTCCTGGAGAAACTCGACCGACGGATTCCAAGAGAATGGGATGATCGATTGAAGCATTTTGTCCCGAATGATGACTGGCTGCTCTGGGATCTTTAGAGCCCCTTTACAATGGCGACACTGGCGGAGGTGCCGAGACGGGTTGCGCCCGCGGCAATCATGGCGAGAGCCGTTCTCGTGTCGCGGATGCCGCCGGACGCCTTCACCCCGAAGTTTGCGCCGACGGTCTCTCGCATCAGCTTGACATCATCCACGGTGGCTCCGCCGGTGCTGAAGCCGCTGGAGGTCTTGACGAATTGGGCGCCGCTATCCACGACCAGGCGGCAGGCCCGGATTTTTTCCTCGCGCGTCAACAGGCAGGTTTCGATGATGACCTTCACCGGGTGGCCGTCCGCTGCCTGCACCACGTCGCGCAGTTCGTCCAGAATGAACTTGTCATTCCCGTCCTTGAATTGCCCGAGGTTGAGAACCACGTCGATTTCCTGCGCGCCGTCATCCACGGCGGCTTCCGTCTCAAAACGTTTGGCATCGGGAAGCCCGGCCCCGAGCGGGAAACCGACCACGCACGCCACGTGGACGCCGCTGCCATCCAGAAGATGTCGTGCCAATTCGACCCGCGAACCGTTCACACAAACGCTGTAAAAGCGGTGCGCGCGCGCTTCGGCGCACAATTTCTCGATGTCCTTGGCGGTCGCGTCGGGCTTCAACAGCGTGTGATCGATGTAAGCCGCGAGCTGGGCGGACGAAAGAATTTGTTTGTCCATGTTTGTGGCTCGGCAATCTGAGCCGGTCTCGTGGCAACGTCAACGCAGTTCTGAATGCCGCATGGAGGGACTACTTTCCCCCAGCACCTGTTTTTCCCGCCCGCGCCTCCAGCACTTTTTTGAGATAAACGTCCTCTGGCGCTTGCTGCCATGCGGAATACCAGATGTCGCCGAGCATTTGACCCGCCTTCACGAGTTGTCCTTCAATGAACGGCTTGCCTTGCAAGCCCAGTTCATCTTCGCCGGAAAGCTTGCGTTCCTTTTCCAATTGGTACAACGGCTCCACCAGCTTGTTCTGTTCCCCAATGAAAGCCACCACGGCCTGAAACGTTTGTTCCGGCTGGATGGTTTGATTGTTCAATGTCAGAAAGCGCGCGGGACGAAGTTTCTTTTTCATTTCACCCAAATCGCCCGCCACGTTGACTTTTGAAATATAGCCGCCGTCAATCCAGAGATGGAAAGCCCTGTTCGTCGTGTACTGATGCGGGTTTTCACCCGTCCAGCCATTGAAATGAATCGTGGTATGCAACGGCTGGGTGGCATCGCCGACGAAATGTCCCATCACACCCATGGTGTAAATGATGTTTGCCTGTGCGTTGGCGATTTCCTCCGGCGTGCCGCCCGCCTCTTCAAAGGCTTTTAGATAGGAAAATTCAGACTTCAGCTTCGAGTAATACTCCGTGATGCTCCAAGGCAGAAATCCCACCAATTGCCGGGTGTGATCGAGGTTCCTGGCCGGATCAATCGGTGGAAACTTTTCCGGGTGCGCAGCGCGGGCGAGCGCGAGTTGCGCGACAAGATCATAACGCAACGGCGGCAGCGTTTCCGGCGTCAAACCGTAGAGGGACAATTCTTCGAGATCAATGTAATGATCCGGCTCGTTGTATTGCGCCAGCGCCAAGTCCGTTCCTTTCCGACGATCCGGCACGTTGCGCCAGCGATCCGGCTCGCCCGCGAGAAAAGCGATTCGCTCCCGCTGCGCGGCTGTCAATGCAAACGCCGGAAAATCCGCCGGAAGCGAGGCTATTGCGAGTTGGTTGATGATGCGGTGGCCTTCGTAATCCCAGGCAATGGCCGTCCCGGTCCCGAGCCAGATAGAGGCGCACAACGTTCCGATGAAGCACGACAGTCTGATTCTCATAATGCAATTAGTTTACACGGAGCCAACACATGGCCTTGAAGAAGCAAGAGTGCGAACAGCGTGTTACGAGAGCAAGAAGATCTTGTGACAAATGAGGAAATTCGCCCATAGCGATGCGCCTCTTCACGGTTGTTGTTTCCCCGACATTCAGACTGGGGCGAAGCGCGCGTGTGATTTGCTTGGAAGCTGACGACACGGGATGCGAAAACAGGCGGTAATGGCAGCTAATATGCTGTGAAAAGGGACGATGTATCATGATCTTGACAAAGCCGGAGTGCGCACCGGGACGGACAGTCCGCCCGGCCAGTTCCAATTTACCGACCAGCAGGCGACGAACCACCCGCTGCGATTCTATCGCGTCCGCTCGCCGTAAATGCTTAATAAATCGCGCCCATGAAGCCAATTGCCCAGAAGCCGGTTCCAGCCTCCAGCTTCGATTTGAAGACAGGCAAAGTGTTGAGCAGGGCGCTCAAACTTGTGGAACGACTTCACGAACAAATACAACATTTCACCGTGAACTTCAGACTGACCATTATTTCAATCGCGCTCACCGCTTTAGTGCCGACGGGCGCACAGATTGCTTTGGCGGACTCTTATCAGCTGGGCACCAATCGAACGGTGCAAAATCTTGGCAGTCCTTTGTCTAGTGCCAACATTCAACAACAGTGGATGTTCGTTCTTCCATCTACAGGAGACTACCACCTGTTGTCATACTACACCGTTCCAGGTTATGTCCAACCACTGCAAATCATGGATATAAACCTAAGCCAGCCCACGATGCGAGTGGTTAATACCGTGCCAGGAAGACCGGGCACTTGGAGCACAATTCTCCACCCAAATGGGAAAATTTACATGTCTGCCGGGCAACCGCTTGAGTTGGCTGAATATGACCCGGTTACCGGCATTACAAAGGATTGCGGAGGCGTGCCCGGCACATTTGAAATGGTTCCCGTATGTATGTGCGTTGGTTATGACGGACAGGTGTATATGGGAAATTACGCAGGAAAAGGCGGGACGGTCTGTCGTTACAACCCAACCAATCAAGTGTTTCAAAATCTAGGATACATGGATACCAACTATAATGCCCCACAATATACTTACACAATTGGGGCAGATAGTCGCTATGTTTATGCCGGATTGGGCGAGGGGCCGTGGTATTTGGCAATTTATGACACGCAGACCACGAATACAGTTCTTTATTGGGTTGGTGCCGGAGACCAGCTTGATATGGTGCAGCAAGGAGTTACAAACGGAAGCTGGTATGCTTACCGACGAACGGCAGACAGTGTCGTTCATTATTATACCCTGACGAATGGTATGCCCACGGAGATACCCAGCTCAAATCATCCTGCATGTTACAGTTCCGGTTATTCGTCCAATCTTGTAAGCAGTGGCTCTGACCCCGGGTTCGTGTCAAACCCTCAAAACCACTGGGCAAATAATTTTCAGGTAAATGCGGACAACGCCTATCCTTTCACCGGGTCAAATCAGTCAACCATAAAATGGCAAACGTTTGGTTCCACTAACTGGCAATCAATTACTGCAACCAACTTTTTCATTGGGCCGGTTGCTATTCAACAAGTCATCGTCTTCACAAATAACGACACTTTGTGTTGCATTGGTGCGGCTTATGTCCCGGCGTTTCTTTATACATTGAGCGCCGGCAATACGACAGTCTTGGGGCAGCCGCAAGGCAGTCTTTACGATTTGATTTATACCAACAATGCAGGGGGGATAGAAGGAAAGCGGGTTTTCTTTTCTGGTTATGATGGTTGTTTGCTTGATTACAACCCTACAAATCCGTGGACATTGACTGTCTCTGTTACGAACCAAGGAGCTTTGGGTGTGAATCCTCGTAATGTAGCTGCAGGGAGTGCGAAGGTTGGCGAGCATTATTACTACACGTGTTTTGGTTCGGACGGGTGGGTTTATTCCGCCTGTGACGAAATACGAAACGCCGGAAACGGCAGTGCAATTGCTTGGTACGACCCTGTAAGCAAAAGTGTTGGCAGTTTTCGAGACCGGGCTCTTACAAACGACTTCACCCCAACAGACCTCAAGCCGGTCTTGGGCGGAACAAAGCTGGTTTTTGTTGATACCAGTGGAAGTTTTTATGTCTTTGATGTGGCGACAAAAACACTGGTGGCGACGAACACTCCGCTTGGCGGGATTCCGTTGGACAAGGTGGTGGAAGTTGCTCCCGGTATTATCTTCGGCGCAACTGGAAGCAACATCTTTTTGGCATCGGTAACAAACAGCGCCGTTTTCTACACGAACACCCTTCCCGGAAACGCATTTTGCGTAAGTGGGAACCTTTACCAGTCGCAGGAACGCCTGACTCTTGGGCCGGATGGATACATTTGGCTGTTTGTCAATAACTCGCTATACCGCATCAATCCTCTTGTCGGCACTAACACCATGACAAACATTTTAAACACGACAGCGCGAACAATGATTTTTGATGGTGGAGACTTAATTATGTTTAGAAATTTCGATGTGAACCTTTACCGTATCAAAAACCTCTTGGTCCCACTTGTCCCGCCGCCGATCCTCCTGACTGGTGCGGCGAAGCTGCCGAATGGCGCGTTTCAATTCGCCTTCACCAACACGCCGGTCGGCACCAACTACATCACCACCAACATCACCACGACTATCACAACGAATTGGAGCAAGTGGGGACCTCCT